>OKWQ01000062.1_pt1 | contig 145168 bp, 81 predicted proteins | sample 1607071 | NCBI WGS metagenome assembly OKWQ01 (sample SAMN07501039, study PRJEB24779) | human gut metagenome
CAGCTTAAGCAACAAGATGGATAATTCCTTACTGGCTGTAAGGGATATTAACCATAAATATATTGTAGTAGGAGGAAATAAGAGAATGAAAAGAAGGTTTATGGCAAGAGGATTATCTGCTTTGCTGATTACATCGGTGTTTATGAATATGATGCCGGTCAGTGCAGCTGCAAATGAAGGAAGTTCCGTTGGCAACGACGCTCAATGGGTAACGCTGCGTGAGACATTGAAGAATTATACTCCTGTGTGGAATGATGCCACCTATAAAGGTGCTGTGGCGCAGAGAATGATAGAGACTGCATTGATGGGAAATGGAGATGTCGGTGTTAACTCTTCCGGTAATTCAAAAGAAAAGTCCTATTTAATATCAAAACAAGATTTTTGGAACTGTGGAAATATGAACACGGATAACATAGGCTCTGCAGATGCAGGCAGGGTATCCCCCCTGTCCGTCGGGGGCCTGACTATACGGGAGATGCAGGAGGAAGAGGAGCCGGAGATAAAACCTACCGTAACAGGATGCGGGTTTATCGATGATGCGAATCCGGAATATATTTATGATCTGGATGGCATTATTGACGGTAAGATGGATAAGGATAAAGACAGCTGGGCATGTAAGGGAACCGATCATGAGCCGGACGCACATTGGTTTGAGATTAATTTAAATCAGGTAAAATCCATCCGTGGATATGAAATTTATCACCATATGAATCCATTAATGTATACATCAGACTTTGAAGTATCCGTTAGTTCAGACGGAATTAATTATGAAACTGTACAAACCGTTACGGATAATGACCAGCAAAAAACGAGCTTTCAGTTTGACCAGGCAAAAGAAATACAATATATCAAAGTAGATATTGCAAAACCCAACGCAGACAGAGATAACACAGCCAGAATTCTGGAAATGGAATTGCTGGAAAGTACCAATGCAGCAGCAAAGGTAACCGGTTGTGGATATATCAGTGATGCAGACCCTGCGTATATCTATGATCTGGAAGGAATCATAGATGATAAAATGGAACAGGACAAGGACACCTGGGCATGTAATGGCAACGAACATGCGGATGATAAAAAAAGCCATTGGTTCCAGGTCGATTTTGGGGAAGTGAACAGGCTAAAAAAATATGTTCTTTACCATCAGGGATCCTATAATAATGCCCAGACGGAAATGAATACCTCTGATTTTGAAGTCCGGGTGAGTAAGGATGGTGAAAATTATGAAACAGTTCAGACCGTAACGGAAAATTTGGAAAATGCAACGGAGTTTATTCTGGATGAGGCCATAGAGGCGCAGTACGTAAAAGTCTTTATTTCAAAGGCTAATCCTGGAAGAGACAGTACCGCCCGGATTGCAGAAATGCGGTTTTATGATGAAGCCAACAAAAATCTGATCACTGGCGATATTGTGTATGATTTTAAAGAAACACTGGATATCACAGATGGCAGACTGGATACAAATATGGAAATATCAGGGATACCTATTACCTGTTCATCCTGGATCTCTGCTACGGATAATGTAATGGTAACAGAAATAACATCCACCGGAGAGGAACCGCTTAATCTGGAAAGTGCAGTCTGGACCAGAGCAGATCTTGAGGATTTCCCACTTGATTCCGGGGTTGACGGCGACATGGTTTGGGCGTCGAAGAAAACGGTTAATCTGGTTGAAAATCAGAATGAAAAATCCTGGACTTCTGAAGTTGTATTAAAATCAAAAGTTCTGGGCACTAAAGCAGCAGCTGAGAAAAATAAAGATTCCGAAGCAGTACTTAAGTTTACCATTGAACCGGGACAGACCGTGCAGGTTGTAACATCTGTGGGAGGCGGCGGCCAAAATTATGATTTCACAGGTAATTTACAGGGTATGGAGCCGCAAAATGAGGCATCCGATATTCTGGCACAGTATCAGAATGCCCAGGATCTGGTATCCTTAAAAGAAAGCAATGATCAGTGGTGGAAAGATTACTGGCTGAAATCTTATATTAACATCGGAGATGAACAACTGCACAGATATTATTATGGTTCTTTATACTATATGGCGTGTACCAGCAGGGAAGACAGTCTTCCACCCGGTCTCTATGGTATCTGGACCACAACGGACGGTGCTATGTGGAACGGGGATTTCCATATGAATTATAACTTTATTGCACCGTTTTATGGTATGCATTCCAGCAACCGCGGGGAATTTTCCAAATCGCTGAAGGACCCGCTTTTAGATTTCATGGAAAACGGCAGCCAGAGAGCAAAGACAGACATCGCTAATGTATACTATAATTATATCTATGGAGGAAATCAGCCGGGCGAAAATGGAACGGCCTTTAATAATGGTAAATTTGACGGAAGACCTGAACTGGTGGATGGAATTGATGACGGTATTCTGTACCCGGTTGCACTGGGACCATGGGGATCTTATGCATGGGGCGGCGAAGCAGGCGGATATCTGATGCAGGTATACAATGCGGGATTTGCAGCAATGGGTCTGACACAATATTACAATTATACGAAAGATGGTGATTATTTAAAGGAAATTTATCCGTATCTGCTGGCAAATGCTAATTTTTATGAAAAATGGTGTGAAAAAGAAGATCTTGGAGATGGTAAATACCGTTATAATATCTGGACAGGAGCACATGAGAACACCTTTGACATGAATTCCGGAACTGCAATCGGTACGGTAAAGAATATCTTAGAATGCCTGATCGATGGAACAGAGGATGGAAATATATTCCCTCCGGCAGAGAAACTGGCGGTCTGGAAGGACATGTATGAAAACTTTGCGGATTACCCGATCCAGGATTTTGTGCCTCAGAGTGATGCGAATTTTACTTATGACAAACCGTATGTTCCGTTAAGTGAGGTAGGTGCCAAATTCAGGGCTCATGAGGCAAATGTCGGACTTGAATTTATAGCTCCGGGACAGCAGCTGGGATATGATACCGATCCGGAACTCCGGGAAGCGGCAAGAAACAGTATTGAATTAAAAGAGCTTGCAAACAAAAATATATGGTCTCAAATCAACGAAACACCGAAAGTATATCTGCATGCGGTAAGATGCGGTGTGGATCCTCAATACATTATATCGAAATTCAAGCAGCTTCTTGACAGTTCCATGTGTGAGAACTTCGTGATACAGGATGGCTACCACGGAATCGAAAAAGCGGGAGCAATTGAATTTATTAACACCATGTTATTACAGAGTGACAATGATATTATTAAGGTATTCCCGAATTGGACTGGAGCGGATGCAAGCTTTACCAGACTGCGGGAAAGAGGAGCATTCTTACTGTCTTCCAGCATGACAGGCGGACAGGTGGATTACATTGAAATCACCAGTGAAAAAGGGGAACCGGTCAAATTGGTGAATCCCTGGGAAAATTCTGTTGTAAGAGTAACCGACCAGTCAGGACAGGAAATTGATTATAAAAAAGGTTCTACAGTAAATACGGGGGAAAAGACAATTGAATTTGAAAGTACCGAAAACGCAGTTTATACCATTGAGTATGCAGGAGAAGAACCGGCTGATTACACGAATGTGGATGCGGCACTGAGTCAGGTTCCGCAGGATCTCACCATTTATACCCGGGAAAGTGCAGCTGCAGTAACAGACGCGGTTAACGCTGTTGTCAGGGATCTGACGATTGACCGGCAGGCAGATGTAGATGCAATGGCTGCAGCAATCGAAAAGGCAGTCCGGGGATTGATTACTCAGGAGTCTGTTGATCTGGAAACGGCGAAGATAGCTCTTGAAAAAGAGATATTAGTGGGAAAAGCCATGATGGAAAAAGGCCAGGGCATCTATACGGACAGCAGCTGGAAAGCATATATCAATGCAGTGAACAATGCTGTTCAGATGTCGGATAAGCAGGATGCAGTCTCATCGGAAGTCATTGGAGCAGTAAACCGGGCGAAGAATGCATTCCGGAACTTAACGGTGAAAGCAGATACTTCCTTTGTGGAAGCCAAAAAAGAATTTCAGTCCATCCTGTCTGTACTGAATACGGTTCTGGGCAAAGGCCAGGGCAATTATACGGATGCAAGCTGGAAAGCTTTCCAGGATACGATTGCACAAGGTTCAGCACTTGCAGCAAAACCATCCGCAGATAAGGCAGAGATGATGGCAATGTCTCAAAAACTAAGACTGGCAGCAAATGGTTTACAGCTAAAGCCAGTTACGCCTCCCGCAACGCCGGCTGTGAAACTTCCAAAGGCAGGCTCTGTACATAAGATTGGAAGCCTGAGATACAAAGTGACAAAATCTGCAGCAAAAGACGGTACAGTTGCGGTAGTGTCAGGTACGAAGAATACCATGACAAAAGTGAGTATCCCTTCCTCTGTCAAGGTGAATGGCTATACATTCCGTGTAACGGAAATCTCTGCAAAAGCATTTAAAAACTACAAAAAGCTGTCCAAGGTAACTATTGGCAAATATGTAAATTCTATAGGAAATTATGCATTCCAGAATAATACAAAGCTTAAAAAAGTTACAATTGGCGAGCGGGTTACGAAAATAGGCAAATATGCTTTCTATGGAGATAAAAATTTAATAGATATCCAGATCAAGACTAAAAAATTATATTCCGTAGGTACCAGCGCATTTAAGAAAATTAATAGGAAGACAGTTATACGCGTGCCTAAAAATAAGGTTTCTTCTTATAAGAAATTATTCAGGGGGAAAGGCTTGCAAGGTAGTGTGGAAATAAAGAAATAATGTTAGTCAGATAAAGGAGAAAAGCATATTAGTAAAATTATAATGCAGGAGGGAAAAAAATGATACAAAAATGGATGAAAAAGAGTCTTGCACTGGCTGTATCAGCAAGTATGGTAATGGGGGCCGTACCGGTAAGCGCAGCTGAGTTAATCACGGAAAACACGGTACAGAAAGAAACAGCAGAACCTGAAGCCGGGAATAACGAATCCCTGACGGACCCCGTTGGCAGCCATGGAGAAGCACTTGAATTCGACGGAATTTCAAACTACATTGATACGGCTGTAAATGATGCCAAGATGAAAGATCTGGCAGCGGAAGGGAACCCGGATGAAGAGATAGAACTGCCCGAATCCTTATTCCAGTTCACAATGGATGAGGTCGTGGACGGAACCGGGGAGAATGCAGGGAAAAAGGTCGTGATCAACGAAACTGATCAGAAAGAATACGCAGTAAATGGTAACTATAGAGTGGATGATTTTGGTATTTATGGAAAGTCTCTGGAGTTTAACGGAAATAATACCTATATCAATATCGGTAATCCTGATATCCACGATGAGTATACATTTGAAGCATGGGTAAATATTGATCCCAGCGGCGGAAACAGCCTGAATAAAATTTTTGGGCGGGACCGCACCACGGTTCCACAGAATGCCTTTTATTTTTGCGTTAGAAACAACGGAAATATTGAATTTGAGAATAAAGGAACTGCAGGAGGAACCTGGATAGCAGCGGGTGAAGACTATCGTCTGGCATTTGATAACTGGAGCCATCTGGCTGTTACCTGTGATAAAAATACTTATAAAATGTATCTGAATGGAGAGCTGATAGCATCGGAAGCGGTAGCGATGCAGATAGACCAGGCATTAAATCCCAATGACCTGCTGATCGGTTCAGGATGGAATGCGGACGGATCTGCTATTTTTAACGGTCATGCTTTTAAAGGCAGAATGGATGATGTAAGGATTTTCAATGTTGCATTGACAGAACAGCAGATTCAAAAATCAACCGAAGGAATCCTTCAGAATCTGCCGCCGGAGATCAAAGGGGTATCACCATCCGATGGCAGTACCATTAGTAAACAGGGAAAGATAGCTGTTACTTATAATATGGCGGTTCAACTGAGTACGGAAGCCATTATTTTCAAAGATGAAACAACTGGTACAGAGGTTCCGGCTGCTTGTGAAGTGCTGGATTGTGATGAAAAAGTTGAAGGTGCAGAAACCCTGGAAATAACAGCGGCGGAGCCGCTGGCTTCGGGACATGTGTATTCTCTTACCATTCCTGCCGGGGCATTGGAGAATCTTCAGGGAATAACCAACAGAGAATTAAAGATCTTTACCTTTAGCGTTGGCATAGAACTGGAAGGAAACAGCGCCGAAAGCACTCTGGGTGATTGGCTCAACGGTGAAGTTAAGATTCCTTCTACGATTGTACAAAAGGATGATATGGTTACTTTGAGCAATGGGATTGTGGAGAGGACATTTGATGTATCCAAAAATTTCATGACAACCGGTTATAACAATCTGTACACAGGACTGGATTTACTGGAGAATGGCAGCCTTGGGGCAGATATGGAAATTGTGCTTAATGACCACTATACAGATGGGGACGATGGAGAAGTACGATACCGGATAGGCGGAGAAGATTCGGATTTTGAATACCTGAACTATACAACCGAAGAGAATACGGAAGAGATTTTCCACTGGGAATATGACCCGCGTATGGCGGATCCGACTATGAAGGATACACCCTGGCCCGCAAAGGGAAAGGCTTTGATAGTTAACTATGGGGCAAAAGATTCGGTTGAAGAAAAATACAGAGGTGTGAAACTTCAGGTGCGGTATGAAATTTACGATGAAATACCCGTAATATCCAAGTATGTAAAAGTTGTGAACGAGGGCGGAGAGAAAATAGTTGTTCAGCATCTGAGGTCTGAAATACTGCCCATACAGATACCAAAAAAGGATGCACTGTATATGGAAACCAGCTATAATGGCGGAAATCCAAATCACGACAGGAATAATGGAAGACACCAGTCTGTGCAGTGGAAAGACAATGGGACATTTGGACAGCTTATCAGCCAGTATTCGTATGAACCGGATCTGGGTCAGAAAATAGAAGAATTTGGTCCCGCATATACCTTGCAGCCGGGTGAGACTTTCACAGGTTTTCGTACATATGAACTATTTCAAAGCAGCAGCTATTATGAATGGCAGCAGCTTGCGGTAAAGAAAATGTACCGGGTGCTTTTTCCACAGACAACGGATAATCCTACAATTTATCATTTGATCAGTTCGGACGAGAAAAAAATTAAAGAAGGTATTGATCAGGCAAAAGCGTCGGGATTCAACATGGTACTTCTTTCCTTTGGTTCCGGAGTCAATGTAGAGGATGTTTCGGCAGGGAATATTGAGAAGTATAAACGCATCTGCGATTACGCTCATGAAAAAGATATTTTGATCGGCTCCTATACCATGGTAGTATCCCGCGGGGATCAGGGCGCCCACGAAAGCTATAACGGATGCTGGGGGAATATGCGCTGTATGACCTCTGCTGCAGCAGAGACAAGTCTCCAAAACGCATTGAAATTTTATAAAGAAACAGGCATGGATTGTATTGAAATCGATGGTACCTACCCAAGCTGGGTTTGTAACAATAAGAAACCGGAACACATCGGACATGATGGGGAACAGGATTCCATTGCGAAACAGTGGGAGACAGCAGTCAGGGATTTCTACAAAGATTTAAGAGAAATGAATGTATATATCAATTCCCCGGACTGGCATTATATGAATGGTGCAAGTATGGGTGTAATGGGATATGAAGAGGCGGCTTTTGCAATTCCAAGAGCCCACCAGCTGATCTATGGACGAGAGATCGCTTATTATGGCACTTTTGGTAAAATGCCGTCCATGGGATGGACGCTGGTTCCATTTTCAGCCTATACCGGAGGAGACGATTCCGTTTTCTGGCCATATGATGAAAGAATCAACGATTATGATTACATTATTGCACTGAATATGATGTTTGGCGTAGGCGGCTCTTACCGCGGTGCAAATGGGCTGTATCAAGGGGCACCCTCGGAAAATGTTATGAAGACTTGGGGTGAATTCTATAATAAATACAATGATATTTTGAATGGTGATGTGATTCATATAAAACCACCGGTATATGATATCCCGGAAGGATCAAACAGCCGTACAAGTGATAAAACATTAGATATTGATGGATTTATTCATGCATCTGTGGATACAAAGCAAAAAGGGCTGGGCGCATTTTTCAACCAGACCGGAGAAAAAGTTACGCAGAAAGTGAAAGTACCGCTTTATTATACCGGCCTTACGGATTTAAAAGCGGCACCGGCACCTGTGGAAGGGTCCCATTACCGTGATGACATGAGGGTATACCCCGGTCTGGGGGATTGGTATGATCCGCCGATACCGGAAATTAATACACCGGAGGGAGTTCCTACGGATAAAAAAGCAGTATTATGTTTTGGTGATATGAATCCGCAGGAATATACCATTGACAGCAATGGAAACATTGAAATTGAATTAACTATGGAACCGGGAACCTATGCATGGTTTACAGTATATGATCCCGAGGATGCGCCGGGAACTTCCGCGGCAATACCGGTTCCCCAAAATGCAGAAGCATCTATGGAGAGCAGCCAGATCACTCTGAGCTGGGATCCTGTTTCCGCAGATGGCAGAAATGTAAAAGAATATGCTGTTTACCGCAATGGCAATTATCTTGGAAAGGCATTTACCAATGCATTTACCGATAAGACAATGGAAGCGAATAACAGCTACGAATATGAAATCATACCCGTGCATAATACGGTGTCCGGAACTGGCGCAAAAGTGGCCATCAGTACAGAAGTGGACAAAGAGGCGCCTGAATTAACAGAAGCAAAAGCAGTGGACAAAAATGTAATCCAACTTCGTTTTAACGAGAAATTAGACAGAGAAACGGCGGAAAATACGGGCAGCTACCGTGTTTCTGGAAATGAAGTTTTATCCGCCGCACTGGATGCAGACGGCAAGCAAGTAACGCTGGGTCTGAAAAAAGAAATGAAGGCATTTACAGAAATTGAAGTGGAAGCCGGCGGCATAAAAGATCTATCCGGAAATGTGATTGCTGAAGGCAGTGCCCGGTCAATTGTATTCGGAAATCTGAGAGCATTTGATTTTAATGAGACAGACGGAGATGAAATTCTGGATCGCATTAATGGTAAAAATGGAACCATCTATGGAAATTCAATCCGGGTAAATGGTATTCAGGGATCGGCACTTTCCTTTGACGGAGCGCAGAATTATGTAAATCTTGGTAGAGTAGTAGATCATTTTACAGAGTTCGGGATTTCTTTCTGGATGAACCCGGAGGATATACAGAAAGAACAGACATTGCTGGGACAACAGCGAGATACATTCCCGGCATGGATGTGGAATCTTGGTATCAGGGAAGGAAGCGTATTCTTTGAAATCAATAATGGTAAGGGAGGAAATGAACAGGAAGTAAAGGCAGAACTTAAAACGGATCCGGGTCTTATTAAGGAAGGAGAATGGAATCATATAACCCTTGTCAGGGAAGGAGACACTTTTGTACTGTATGTAAATGGGAAACAGGAAGCATCGGAAGAAAGTGCAGGTATCGATCAGTCAGGAAATGAGTATACCATGTGGCTGGGCGGTTACCGCAATGCTGCCGGAGGTGAGCCTGTAAGGCAGTTTAAGGGAATGATGGATGAACTGAATTTTTACAATGTCAGTCTGACTGGTGAACGCGTCAGAAGCATATGCATGGAGCATGTAGATGTGGAAGCGAAGAGTGAACTGGAAGGAACCGTTACATTTGCAAAAACTTTATCCCAGGCAGATTATACGGAAAAAAGCTATGCCAGGATGGCAGAAGTCCTGAAAAATGCAGAGAAATTATTGGAGCGTATCATGCCATCCGCACAGGAGCTGGAAAGGGTACAGAGTGAATTGAAGGAAGCGATCATGGCTCTTGAGAAGAGAGGGACTGTTGACCCGGAACAATCTTTTGATCAGAATGAGATACTTATGGAAAAGGCAATTCTGGAAAGCATCATTTCCTGCTCAAAACTGTTAAAAACAGATGCTTATACAGCTGTTTCCTGGAAAAAGTATCAGGATGCATTAGCCAATGCACAAAGAATATATGGGGATAACAATGTCTCCGCAGCAGCGATACAGGCAGCGGCACAAAGCCTCAAGACAGGAATAGCGCAGCTGGAAAAAGCGGCACCTGCCGTGAATCCGGTATCCCTTCCGAAATCCGGCACTGCTTTTAGCTATAAGGGACTGAAATACAAAGTACAGAAATCTACGGAAAAAGAAAGAACAGTGAGTGTTATAGGAGCGGTATCAAAGTCAGTTAAAAAAGTAAGCATTCCGTCAACTGTCAAATATAAAGATTATACATTTAAAGTTGTTTATATCAGAAGCTGTTCTTTCAGGAACTTTAAAAAACTTTCTAGTGTAAGTATAGGCAGCAATGTTGCTTCGATTGGCCCGCGTGCATTCCAGAACTGTAAAATGCTGAGCAGTGTAAAGATAGGAAGAGACGTAGCGAAAATAGGAAACTATGCATTCTATGGAACGGAAAAGAAACTGAAAAATGTTAAGATTTATTCTGCCAGACTGCATGAGGTAGGTAAAAAGGCATTCGATCAGAGTAGAAGCAATGCGGTAATAAAGGTACCGTCTTCTAAGTTAAGAACGTATAAAAAGTTATTGAAAGACAAAGGAATTAAAAAGGTTGTAAAATTTTAATTCACCGTTCCATCCATATTCCATATTAAAACTGACAAAAGTTCTTCCATATGCATGAGAGAGCAGTCTGATCAGGAGATGCAGCAGGAGATGTAAAAATATATCTCCTGCTGTTTTTGTACCTTCTTCTGCTGAGATTCATTTGTCAGATTTAAGCTAAACACAACTCAGATTACAGCAAAATAAAGACAAAAAGGACAAAAAAACGATATAACAATTTCTTCTTACCTGATATTATTATGACATCAAACAAGAATGTTAAAAACGCGCGTAATTAGCACAGATTTAGTATGAAAGTAAAGGAGAGAAGATATGTTAAATTTTGCAACAAAGCACGATGATCCAGAGGCAGCACTAGGCTGGGCAGAACGGCTTGGTTATGGCTCAGGCATGTTTGGTATGGGATTGATTAATGGTATTCTCGGATCGTTTTTAATGGTATATTTTACGAATGTTTCTTTTATGGATGCCGGAGTAGCCGGTACAATTGTAGCGGTCTCCAAAATATTTGACGGCATCAGCGATTTAGTTATGGGTAATATTGTTGACCGTACACAATCAAAAATGGGCAAGGCCAGGGTCTGGCTGCTGCGGATGTGCCTTCCGCTGGTATTGTCCACAATCCTGTTATTTTCTATTCCGGCTTCCATGACGGGTTTAGTAAAATGTGTTTATGTTTTTATCATGTATAATATTGTTAATGCTGTATTTTACACCGCAATGGCAGTTCCATATAATTCCATGAATTATCTTATGACCAGAAACCGTTATGAGCGTGGACTTTTAGGAAATATCAATCAGATCTTTTCAACACTTGCCAATATTGCCATGAATACCTTTTTTATTAAGCTTCTTACTGCATTTGGCGGAGGCGATATGTATTCCCAGAAGGGGTGGACAATGGCATTCATTGTTGTGGGAATAATTGTGGCTGCAGCCAGCGTTATTACTGTTATGGGAACCAAAGAGCGGATTCATGAAACCGGGAAAAAAGGGAAAGGAACCACAGATGCATCCAATCCGGCAGGTGCGGTAAAATCCCTTTTTAAAAATAAATATTGGGTTATTCTTACTATTTGTATGTTCCTGATTTTCTTTGTAATTGTCATGTATGTAGTTGCTGCGATTTATTATGCTCAATATGTATTGGGGGATGCAGGTTATTATACAGCGATTAATAATGCGATTTCCGTTGCACAATTTGGAATCATGTTCATTACCCCATTTTTTATGAAGAGATTCGGCAAACACAAGATATATCAGTTTGGATTGCTGTTTCTTATCGTTGGATTTGCTGGAACCGGGCTGAGCGGTACGAATATACCGCTGTTAATCTTTTTCAATGCAGTCAAGGGTCTTGGTCTGGGGGCTGCCGGAGGCATGGCATTTGGAATGATTTCTGATACAATTGATTATGGACAGTGGAAAACAGGGATCCGTGCCGTTGGTATGGGTAATGCAGGTATTAGCACGGCACAGAAGCTGGGACTTGGTCTTGGACAGGCTGTAATGGGATGGGTTTTATCTGCCGGCGGTTTCAATGCTTTGCTGGAAACCCAGCCTGACACTGCACTGACTGCAATCAGTATATGTTATAACTGGATTCCTGTTGGATGCGTTATTTTAGCTTTTATACTGATGTTGTTCTATCGGCTGGATGAAGAAATGCCATCTATTATAACGGAACTTGAAACCCGGGAAAAAGAATAAGAACCAAAGGTGAAATTTTATGAAAATAGACAGATTAAAGATTAATGGGATGGTGAATCCCATAGGATTTTCATTTCATACGATTCGTTGTGCCTGGATTATTACAGATACACAGGCAAAAGCTGTTGAAAAGATAAAAATAGAAGTAAGCAGTGACTGGGAATTTCAGCACATTGTGTATGTAAAAGAAGGAAAGGAGCTGAATTCCGCCGGGGAAAGGCTGGATATGAAGGCTGCACCCCGAAGCAGGTACTATATCCGTGTTCAGGCTATGGGGGATAATGGTGAAAAAGCGGTAAGTACGGAAACTGCATTTTTTGAGACAGGCAAAATGAAAGAGCCATGGAAAGCACAATGGCTGAAACCCCAGTGTGGTGACCGATTTCATCCGGTATTTATAAAAGAATTCCAGACCACAAAAAAAGCAGTAAAAGCAGGTCTCTATATTTCAGGACTTGGGGTGTATCAGGCAAAGCTCAATGGAAAGAAAATAGGAGATGAGGTATTGACACCATATTTCAGTGACTATCATACGGAATGCCAGTACCAGACCTATGATATCACAGGTGAAATACATAAAAACAACAGAATCGAAGTTATGCTGGGCAATGGCTGGTATAAAGGAAAATTCGGGCTTGCCTATATGGATCAGAATTACGGAAGTGAATTTCAGATGATTGCTGAAATCCATCTGACCTACGAAGATGGCACGGAACAAGTGATTTCTTCTGATGAAACATGGTTGTATAAAGGTTCAGACATTGAGGACAGCGATATTTATGACGGAGAGATAATCAATCATCTTCTATGGGAAGAAAAAGAAAATGCCTTGAAAAAACCTGCTTTGGGAGAAATAGAAGGACAACTTGTGGAACGTTACAGCGTCCCGGTAACAGAGCAGGAAGAAATGCCTGTAAAAGAGATCATTCATACGCCTGCAGGGGAGACCGTATTGGATTTTGGACAGAATTTTGCAGGATATGTTATATTTCGTTCTCAGCTTCCCGCAGGAACCAGAGTTATTCTGGATTTTGGGGAAATTCTCCAGAATGGCAATTTTTATAATGATAATTACCGCAAAGCAAAATCCCGGCTCGTCTATACAACGGATGGGCGGGATGAATGGGTAAGACCGCAGTTTACTTTTTTTGGATTTCGTTATGTCCGGGTAAGCGGCTGGACCACAGAGGTAAAAAAAGAGGATTTTGCCGGAAAGGCGCTGTATTCTAAAATGAGCACAACCGGGCATATTGTAACCGGGCATGAGGGTGTGAACCAGCTTTTTTCGAACACATTATGGGGGCAAAAGTCTAATTCCATTGATTTTCCAACAGACTGTCCCCAGAGAGATGAACGTCTGGGCTGGACTGGAGATGCCCAGGTCTTCTCAGGAACCGCCAGTTACAATATGGATACTGCAGCATTTTATCATAAATTCCTTCATGATTTGCGGACAGAACAGAAAAAATATGATGGAATTCTTCCGGGAGTGATACCTGTATTCGACCCAAATGGTCCAATTTTCAGCAGCGTCTGGGGAGATATTGCCACCTTTCTCCCTATGGTATTATATGAACATTACGGGGATGTTGAAGCGCTGGAACAGTATTATCCTATGATGAAGGACTGGTTGGATAAGATTACCAAAGAAGACCGGCTGAGAGGGCAGAAATATCTGTTCGATTTTGGCAATCAGTTGGGCGACTGGCTGGCTCTGGATGGCAGAACTTCACAGAGCATGAAAGGCGGTACGGATGAATATTTTATTGGTTCATGCTACTATGCCGAATCTCTGAAAAAAACAGCTGATGCGGCAAAAGCACTTGGAAAGCAGGATGAAGAGATATATTACAGAGATTTGCATGAACGTGTTTACAATGCGGTTTTGAAGGAGTATTTTTCGGAAACAGGCAGGCTGTGTATAGATACCCAGACAGGATATATCGTTTCACTTTATTTTGGTATCTATAAAGATAAGCAGAGAATAATAGAAGGTCTGAGAACGCGGCTTTATAAAGATTGTTATAAACTAAAAGGAGGTTTTGCCGGTGCACCGGTGATGTGCAGGGTTCTGGCTGAAAATGGAATGGAGGATGAAGCATTTTATTTCCTGCTTCAGGAAGGATTTCCAGGATGGATGCACTGCATTAATTTAGGCGCAACTACCATATGGGAACGATGGAATTCGGTACTGGATAATGGTGAGATAAGCGGCACTTTAATGAATTCGCTGAATCATTATTCTTTTGGGGCCATAGTAGAATTTTTGTACCGGGATGTGGCGGGAATTAAGGCACTGGAACCCGGATTTAAAAAGGCAGAGATTACGCCGCTGGTCAATCAGAAACTAAAATATATGAAAGCGTCTTATGATTCTGCTTATGGGCGATACCGCAGTGAGTGGAAAATTCAGAAAGATGGACAGATCCGGGTGCTGATTGAGATTCCGTTTGGCTGTTCGGCAATAGTCTGTCTGCCATCGTATCCCGAAAAGGCAATTGGTGAACTTAACGCTGGAGTTCATCAGTTCTGTTATCAGCCAATGGAGAATTTGCGAAGCAGGTATACCAGGAAGACGCTGTTTAAAGACATGATGCAGGATGATGCCGCCCTGGAAATTATAGACCGCATTTCACCGCTGCTTCAGCACTTCCTGGGTTCCGGAGATGAGGAATTTCTGCATGAAAGTCTGGAAACGTTAAAGGGAATGTTCTTCCTAGGATTCTCCATGGAGGAGATTGAAAGTCTTACGAAGGAATTAACAAAGCTGTATGAGGAGTAGTGATTAGAATGGAATTTTATAAAGCAGAGAAAATAAATGCACATATTACTGCCATACATAGCCTGACAGGGGAGATTATGTATCTGGCGGAAGGAACAGAAAAGACAGTTTTAATAGACACATGTCTTGGTGTGGGGGATCTGAGGCATTTTGTTGAAAATATTACAGCGAAGCCGATTATGGTTTTATTGACACACGGACATATTGATCATGCCATGGGAGCACCTGAATTCAAGAATGTGTATATGAATGTTAAGGATATCCCAATTTACCGGAGGCAGTGTCATGTGAAAGAACGCAGGGGTTATCTGCAGGCGAATCTTGGAACAGTTTTTGAAAAGACGGCGAATCTCAATTATGTAGAATCAGTTCCTTTCATGGAATTTCAGCCTTTGATTGATGGTATGGAATTTGATTTGGGAGGGCTTCATATTGAGGCATACGAATTGCCGGGACATACACAGGGAAGCATGGTGTTTTTGCTACCGGAACTGAAAATATTGATTTTAGGAGATTCCTGTAATAATTCCACCTTTCTTTTTGACCAGGATACAAGCCCATTGGAAGAATACCGGGATACATTAAAACGTATTCAGCTGCGCCTGGATGGAAAGTATAAACATGTTTTTTTGTCTCACCATGTGATGGAAGTATCGGTTGATATCATTGGAAATGTAATTGAGGTCTGTGAGGATATTTTGCAGGGGAAGGCAGACGATATTCCATTTTCATTTATGGGGATGCATGCATATATTGCAAAATCATGTAATGAACGGTTCGAAAGGACAGATGGGAAAGCCGGAAATATTATTTACAGCAAAGAACATGTGAAAATGTTTCCGAAAAACTTTTTGTGGGGCGGAGCAGTTGCCGCCAACCAGTGTGAAGGTGCCTATCAGGAGGATGGCAAAGGTCTTTCTATTCAGGATGTGATGCCACACGGCATCAAAGGCCCCAGGACAGAAAAGCCTTCAGAGGACAACATGAAACTTGTGGGCATAGATTTTTATCACCGATATAAGGAAGATATTAAATTATTTGCGGAAATGGGATTTAAAGTATTCCGCACTTCGATAGCATGGAGCAGGATTTTCCCACGTGGAGATGAAGAAACACCAAATGAGGCAGGACTTCAGTTTTATGATGACCTGTTTGACGAGTGCAGGAAATATGGAATGGAACCACTGGTTACGATTTCCCATTATGAGACGCCACTTTATTTGGCGGAAACCTGGAACGGATGGCTGGATCGCAGGATGATCGGATTCTATGAGCGGTATGTCAGGACGATTTTCAAACGCTATAGAGAGAAAGTAAAATACTGGCTGACATTTAATGAAATTAATTCTATCTTAAATTCTCCGTTTATGAGCGGTGCAATTAATACACCGAAGGAAGTGCTGACTGAGTCCCAGTTATACCAGGCAATCCATCATGAATTAGTTGCCAGTGCCCTTGCAACGAAAATCGGTCATGAAATTAACCCGGATTTTCAGATTGGATGCATGATCCTCAGTATGCCGGTGTACCCTCTGACACCAGATCCCGGGGACGTCATTCGGGCGATGGAGGAGGAGCATAAACATGCCATGTTTACAGATGTTCATGTCAGGGGTGAATATCCGGGATATATGAAGCGTTACCTAAGGGAACATGGCATTCAGATTGCATTTGATAAAGGGGATGCAGAGATTCTGAAAAATACAGTGGATTTTATTTCTTTCAGCTATTACGCCAGTGTTTGTGCCACGGCAGATCAGCGCAAAGATATCAGCGGAGAGGGAAACCTCTTTGGAGGAGTTCCAAATCCTGCCCTTAAAGCCAGTGAATGGGGCTGGCAGATTGATCCAGGAGGGCTGCGCTATGTATTAAATCAGTTCTGGGATAAATACCAGAAGCCCTTGTTTATTGTGGAAAACGGACTGGGTGCAGTGGACCGTTTAGAAGAGGATGAGGAAGGGAATCTTACGGTATTTGACGATTACCGGATTGCATACTTAAGAGATCATCTGCTGCAGGTGAAGGAAGCAATTGAGGATGGTGTAGAAGTCATGGGATATACCACTTGGGGGTGCATCGATCTGGTCAGTGCATCCACCGCTGAATTGAAGAAACGGTATGGATTCATTTACGTGGACAGGAATGATGACGGCAGTGGTACATTAGAGCGGTATAAAAAGAAAAGCTTCTACTGGTACCGGGATGTGATAGCCAGCAACGGAGCGTCATTAAAGGACGGCAGTGAGGAGGCAGATATATGAAATATTTGGCCATTGACGTAGGCGGTACCTATACAAAATATGCGGTTATGGACGAAGAGTGTAATTTTTACAATAAGAATAAAGTTGCCACCAGGCAGGAGTCTTTCGAAGATTTTATACAAATGCTGGAATGGATTTATGAACAAAATCAAGATCAGATAGAAGGCATCGCATTAAGTGCAGCAGGCATTATTGACAGTGAAACAGGATTTATGTACAACGGTGGATCTATTTTCTGCATTTCCAATATTAACATAGTGGAAATATTGGAGAACCGTTGTCATGTACCGGTAACTGTTGAAAATGATGCAAAGTGTGCAGCATTGGCTGAGGTGTGGAGAGGAAGCCTGTCTGACTGTAAAAATGCCATTGCAGTCATATGCGGCACTGCGGTGGGCGGTGCCGTGATCTGCAACCGCAAGGTCTTAAGAGGGAAGCATTTTATGGCAGGGGAATTCAGCTATATATTAACAGATGGAGAAGATGCGTTTAATCAGGATAAGACGCTGGCTATGACAAACGGTATTCCGGCATTGATACATCTGGTTTCATCAAAGAAAGGCATTCCAATAGCAGAACTGGATGGAGAAAAAATATTCTCCATGGCAAACTGCGGCGATGAAGAAACGCTTTGCTGTATCCGCAGTTTTGTTAATACGCTGGCAGTTCAGATTACAAACTGCCAGTTTATCTTTGACCCGGAACGCATAGCTATCGGCGGTGGGATCAGTGCGCAGCCGTTGTTTTTGCAAATGATAAAGGAAGAACTAAAAAAATTAAACGGAGTTTATCCTCATGAGGTACCGATTCCGGAAGTCACAGCCTGTAAATTCTTCAATGATTCCAATCTGATTGGCGCATTATATGTGCATCTGAAGTCAAAAGAGGAGAAAATCAACATGGATAAAGTAAAAGAATTCATGAGCCTTGTGCAGGATAGAAGAGAAGGACAGTATTTAAGGGAACTTTTTATTGGATAGATGTGGCAGACGCGGTGGCTGCCTGATTTAGATAAAAGGTTTCTGTCTGTGTAGAAGCATCTCGCATGTTGAGGTGCTTCTGTTGCGTATATTATTGAGGTCTTGTGGTCAGTTGTGTGAAAAATATTGTTAATAAACTGCAGATAATACGATTAGAATTCTTTCTATATTTTCATATTTTTTCGTCGATATCCCGCAGGTGTTTCTCCTGTCACCTTCTGAAAAGTATCAGAAAAAAAGCTCCGCGAACTAAACCCGAGCTCATTACTGATATCAATAATACTCATATTTGTCGTGCTAAGTAAAATCTTAGCCTTCTTTATACGTTCCTGATGGATATACTTACTAATGCTACTTCCCATTTCCTGTTTGAATTTACGGGAAAAATAGTATTCGGTATATCCCGCACGGGATGCCAGAAACTGAGTTGTTAGCTTTTCAGTGATATGCATGGTGATATAATCGCAGCAACTTAGGACAGCTCTGGAAATATTGGCATTGGTTCGTACCTGTCGAACTTTTTGAACATATTCTTCCATGATGTTTTCAACAAGAACCGAGGCTTCCGGAATAGAACCGGAGTCTTCAATTCTTTGGGTATAATAATCTTGCATAGTATAGGAAACAGCAGGAGATAGGCCTCCTTCGATGGCTGCACGAGAACAAAGTGTCAAAAGGACAATCGCATTATTCTTAGCATTGCGCAGGGGGCCTCCTGAATCAAATTTAACACCGCTGCTTAAGGTGCGGGATGCATTTAAAGCTTCTTTATAATGGAGATTTCCATCCCGAATCATCTGAATAAATGTCTGCTCTGATGCCCAGATACCCCAGTGTTCATCTGATTTGGAGGATAAGTTGTCCGTATTCTTAGAATTATCTGTTGATGTAATATGCTGTAGTTGATCAATGGCAATTTTTTCTCCAGTGATACAATAGTGAAGCATAATTGCATACTGGTAGAGGAGATTGAGCGGTACGATTGGAACCTCTTCCAGCTGCCTTAGTACATCCATCCGGATATGGACGGACAAATCGTGCCGGTTAAGACTTTCTTTTACCTGCTGGTAAGAATTCTTTCCGGTAAAAATTGGGCCAATGACATGGACATGAGTCAAGCTGTTGCCATCCCATTCAAAGTCGGCAATCCACAGAAAATTCAAAAAGGTATCTAATATGAGCGGATAATGACCGGTCTTGGCATAGTTAAGCAGATAAGCTGACTGACTTAGTAAGGAATAATTATTACCTGCGGCAAACTCTTTGGGACAGCTCGTATGAAGCAATGTCAAATCGGCAGCATAGGTCCAGTAGTATATATTATGGCTACAACAAATCAGTTCTTGAAATAATTTTAGATTTTCTATGATACTCATTACACATTCCCCTTTCTATCATATAAACATGCGGACTTTGAACTGCTACGCTCTGCTCTCTTCTAAATAGGGGGAGAGTTTGGGAATATCCTCTTCGCTCATACAACAAATCGTTCCCTGACTCCAATCATAGGAATGGCTGGCAACAGTACAAAAGATATATTGGCTCAAAGTAGAACTAAGATTAAGTCTGTCTCCATCTGATGTTTCATAATACACTTCACCTTGGCATTTCTGAATTTCCAATAAAAACTTTGCTATATCTATATTTGATTTTAAATTCATATCCTTCGCTCCTAATCTCTTATCGTATGCTTCCATTCTAGTATATAATACAATCTGAAAAAAAACAGTTAAAAATTCGCGATTTTGTTCAAAAAATGGTTGATAAAGAATTATAGACAAATATCAAACAAAAAAGCAAAATTTTGAAAACAAAGAAATGAAATAGTATATATAATCAGATTATAGAGAAAAGCAACATGTAAGAGCAAATTTGGTTAGAGTAGAGAGGAGAAGCAAATGATGTTTTCAAAAGATTTTATGCTTGGAGCTGCGACAGCAGCACATCAGGTGGAGGGAAACAACATACACTGCGATTATTGGGTACAGGAACAGATATCACATTCTATGTTTAATGAGCCGTCCCTGGATTCAGTGGATCATTATCATCGGTATAAAGAAGATATTCATCTGATGGCAGAGGCGGGACTTAATACCTACCGTTTTTCAATTGAATGGGCGAGGATCCAACCAGAACCGGATACGTGGGATGAGGCAGAAGTACAGCATTATCGTAATGTGTTGGACTGTTGCTATGCAAATCATGTGCGACCAATCGTTACCATGCATCATTTTTCGTCACCTAAATGGCTAATCAGTCAGGGCGGATGGGAAAACCCGGAAGTGGTGGAGAAGTTTGCTGCATATTGCAAGCGTTTAGCCAATGAACTGGGTGATAAAATGGAATATGTCTGCACGATCAACGAGGCAAATATGCGTCTCCAGTTGGCGGCATTAATGAAAGAAATGGTGCTGCGAATGGGAGGACAACAGACAGATGCAGATAAAGAAATCGGTGATAAAAAGAGTGCAGCCCAAGAGAGTGATGTGCAAGTTGGCATCAATATGAATAAAGAAAACATGATGCTTAGTATGATGGAGAGTGCGCAGGCCTTTGGCCTACAGAATCCCATGGATGTTCATACCTTTGTATCTCTGTGTACACCAGAGGGTGACCTATTAGTAATGAAAGCCCATGAAGCAGCAAGGGATGCAATGAAGGTAGCGTGTCCGCATCTGAAAATTGGCTTGACCTTATCGTTACATGATATGCAGCCTTATCCCGGTGGCGAGGCATTTGCTGAAAAAGAATGGGATGAGGAATTTAAGCACTACATGCCATACATTAAGGATGATGATTATCTGGGCATACAGTGTTATACCAGAAAGCGTTTTGATGAAAACGGTGGTGCCCAGGCAAAAGATGAATGTTTGCGGACACAGATGGGATATGAGGATTATCCGTTGGCGATTGTAAACGTAACTCGTAAGGTAGCAGATGAATTTAAAGGTGATTTGATTATTACCGAAAATGGAATCGCAACGGCAGATGATAGCAGACGTTGCCAGTTTATCCGAGAAGTGACGGAAGGAATCCAAGCTTGTATAGACGATGGGATTCGGGTGAAAGGATATATGTACTGGTCACTCTTAGACAATTTTGAATGGCAGAAAGGCTATGGTATGAAATTTGGCCTAATCGGTGTTGACCGTAGCACTCAGACACGTTATCCCAAGGAAAGCCTTCAGGTGCTTGGAAGCTTAATGGAACGATAAAAGTAAAAGAAAAGGGGGGACAAAAATGAGCAGGAAAGAGAAAAACACACAAAGTGAAATCGATGGTGTACAGTACCGTCGGGCAAAAACATGGCAGATTGCCTTATCGCAGCTCAACAGTGGGGCAGCCATGTGTTTCTATATGCTAATCGGTTATGCAAGCTATGTTGGAAACGTGGGATATGGCGTTGCAACCGCATTGGTTGGAATGATTATCACTGGCACCCGTATTTTTGATGGCATTACTGATCCGCTTATTGCATTATTGATTGATAAAACGAACACACGGTTTGGAAAGCTTCGTCTTTTTATGTTTGGGGGCTGGCTGATTGAGACTCTGGCAGTTTTCATGATGTTCAATTGGTTCAGCGACAAAGGGCATGGCGTAGTTACTTTTATTCTAGTATACATGCTGTACATTATTGGCTACACAATAAATAATATGGCTGGTCAGGTCATCGGACCGGTGCTGACCAATGATCCGAAACAAAGACCGTTAGTAGGAGTGTGGTCAACTATTTACAACTACTTCATCCCCATGTGTATATCAATGGGGATTACAGTTGGAATCTTACCTAAGTATGGAAATCAATTTACAGCCCCGATGTTAGCTGCAGCTTGTACCTTTGCAGTAACCGTTTCCTTTATACTGGAGCTTTTGGCCTGCATAGGTGTCTCACCGGCAGATAAAGCAGAAAACTTTAAGGGAATCAGTACTAAGAGCAGTCAGGAAGGGGTAAAGATCAAAGATATGATTACCATCCTTAAGACCAACCGCGCCCTTCAGACTTATATTTTTGCTGCAACATCAGATAAACTAGCCATGCAGACGGCTGGGCAGGCAGTTGTCACGACCATGTTATATGGAATCATTATCGGTAATATGCAGCTATCAACCATTGTCACAATGGTAGCCATGCTTCCTTCCATTATATTTGCCATTTACGGTGGACGCTATGCCGGAAAACATGGAAATAAAGAGTCAATTATTACGTGGACACGCCTGTGCATTATTACCACCGCTATTTTGATAGTATTTTTTGGAGTGACATCTTCCTGGACGGTCGGAAAGGTGATGCCACTGATGATAGTTTTCTTTGTCCTGACATTGTCTACAAATGGCTGTAAAATGTGTGTGACGACGGCAACCGGCGCCATGCTGGCTGATATCATCGATTATGAACTGGATCGTTCCGGTAAATATATGCCGGGCACGATGACAGGTGTTTATAGTTTTGTCGATAAGCTGGTTTCCTCCCTGGGTGCAATGATTGCTACCGGAAGTGTGGCAGTAATTGGTTATACAGCAGTAATGCCACAGCCAACCGATGAGAGAACACCTGCGATCTTTATAATGACGTTAATATTGAACTATGGTCTGCCAATTCTTGGATGGATCTGTACCTTGGTTGCACTTAAATTCTCACCATTATCCAAAGAGAAGATGGTAGAGGTGCAGCAAAATATTCAGGAGAAGAAAGCACAGGCGGAAGCAGAATAAGGTACGGGGAGGTATAAATTCAAATGAAAGCAATTAAACTCAAGACAGAACGCCTGGTGAATCCACTTGGAATAGACATCAAGCAGCCGTCTTTATCATGGATTTGTCAAGATGGAATTACTCAGACCGCATATAAAATAGAAGCGGTATCAGATGGGCGCATCGTCTGGAATAGCGGGAAAGTATCGACAAATAAAATGCAGGTGACCTTTGGCGAAGTACTGAAAAGTAAGCAACGGGTAAGCTGGAAAGTCCGTCTTTGGGATGAAGCGGATACGGTTGGAGAATGGAGTGAAGAAGCTTTTTTTGAAGCGGGTATTTTGGATGCTACGCAGTTTGTGGCAAAGTGGATAAATCCGGAATTGGTTTGTGATCCAAGTGTACATAAGCCGGCCAGCTATTTGCAGACAACTTTTAAGGCACCGCTTGGAAGTCAGGCGCGACTGTACATCACCTGCCACGGGCTGTATGAAGCATATATAAACGGTCTGAGGGTGGGAGACTTTGTGCTTGCACCGGGAAGCGATACCTATAATAAGAAACTGACCTATCAAACTTACGATGTAACTGAGCTGGTGAAAGAAGGAAAGAATAATGTCCAGGTGATCTTAGGGGATGGATGGTATCGCAGCTGCTCCGGTGTGGATGGAGAGAGAAATCTCTTTGGTGAAGATATTGCGCTGTTCTTTCAGCTGGAAGTTGATGGTGTGCCAGTTTGCATTTCAGATGAAAAATGGCAGGCAACCCAGGATGGACCAATTTGCGAAAACGATATGCAGCAAGGTGAAATATATGATGCCCGTAAGGAGAGATTGACAAGTTGGCATGAAGTGAAGGTGGAAGATTTCGAGATCACCCATTTCAAAGGTTCAAACTCAGTACCTATCGTGGAACAGGAACGTTTTGCCGGAAAGATAATGATTACGCCGAACGGTGAAACAGTGATTGATTACGGACAGAACCTGGCAGGTTATGTGGAATTTACCGTGAATGCGAAGGAAGGACAGACTCTCACCATGACCCATGGTGAATCGCTGGATGAAAATGGGAATTTTACAATTGAGAATTTTCAGGACCGTAAACGACATAAAGAAGGAGAAATAAAGCAGCGTGTGGAATTGATCTGTAGAAATGGCCGAAACCATTACAAATCTAAGTTTACTATTTTGGGGTTCCGCTACGCGAAAATAGAAACCGATATAGATTTATCCACAGCAACCTTTACTTCCATTGCCGTATATTCCAATATGGAGCAAACGGGGAGCTTCGAGTGCTCCAATGAAGACGTGAATCAGCTGGTGAGCAACAGCATCTGGAGTATGAAATCCAATTTTTGCGACATGCCAACCGATTGTCCAACCAGAGAGCGTGCAGCGTGGACAGGGGACATGGGAATCTTTATTGAAACCGGACTCTTTTTTGCTGATTGTTATCCGGTCGTACGAAAATGGCTGAGCGAGTGTCGCTTGAATCAGTATGATGATGGAAAGCTTTCGATTATCGCACCGCCAAATAACCAAACAAGTCAATACGCAGGAATGTTAGCCTCTTCGGTTGGCTGGGGTGATGCAGGCATAATTGTGCCATATACCATATATAAACGGTTTAATGATGTTCGCATTTTGGAAGAAAATTATGAAATGATGCAGGGATGGTATGGATTTTTAGAGAACCGCGCAAAGCAGATAAATGAGCATAACCCGATTGGAAAAGAAAATCCCTATGCAATGTATACCATCGACTCGGGTGTTGACTTTGGCGAGTGGTGCGAGCCGGGTGTCTCGGCGATGGCAGCTATGTCAAAGCCGCAATATAAAGTGGCTACAGCATATTTTGCCCGTTCCGGCAGAATGCTGGCAGAAATTGCCGAGGTCCTTGGACGAAGCGAAGATGCCGCACATTACCGGGATGCCGCAGAGAATGCTGCAAAGGCATTTCGTTTTGTAGCGACTGATAACGGAAAGATCCATTCGGATCGCCAGGCAGAGTATGTACGCGCCATCGCGTTTGATTTGCTGAGCAAGGAAGAAGTCAAAGCGGCTGCAGCAGAATTAAATGGAAAAATCATAGAAAATGGCTATCACTTAAATACCGGTTTCCTATCGACACCGTCGCTGTGCAGTGTATTAGCGGAGTATGGCTATCAGGAAACGGCTTATCGTTTACTACTACAGGATACGATGCCGGGCTGGTTGTATGAAGTGAAAAAAGGTGCTACTTCCATTTGGGAAACCTGGGATGGCATCAATGAAAAAGGTGAAGTTAGTGCATCGCTGAATCATTATTCCTACGGTGCTGTTTGCGGGTGGCTGTTTGCCGGCGTGTGCGGTATTCAGGTGGAAAATGAAAGAATAAAGATAGCTCCACAACCACATAAGCTACTGGCATATGCAAAAGCGGTTTATCAGTCTTCGATGGGAGAAATTGTCAGCTCATGGAAATATGAGCAGGATCAGTTTTTTTTTGAAATCACGGTTCCAGCCAATGCAAAGGCAGAAGTATGTTTACCGGATGGCAGACATGAGTTCGTGACAGCAGGTGTTCATCATTTTTAAAGGAAAGGAAAAATTATGCGGAATACGATTTTATTGGATAACGGCTGGCAGTTTGTAAAAACAGCTGCCAGTGCCTCTGCAGCATGGGAGACTACAGGCGAAGCAGTAACCCTCCCCCACACATGGAATGCCTTAGACGGGCAGGACGGTGGTAATGATTATTATCGTGGACTCTGCTGGTATAGGAGAAAACTGGACATAACCGAAGTGGCAGATGGACAGTCTTTGGCAGAATTAAAGAAGGAGAAGGAGATCTGGCTGGAATTCTGCGGTGCCGCGATGACGGCTGAATTCTATTTGAATGGAGAAAAAAGGATAACTCACGAAGGCGGATACTCTACCTTTAGGGTAAATCTGACTGAATATCTGCAGGAAGAGAACCAGTTGACAGTTTCGGTGGATAATTCGGAAAATGACCGGGTATATCCGCAAAAAGCCGACTTCACCTTTTATGGTGGTCTTTACCGGGAAGTGAATCTGTTGATTGTACCAAAAGCACATTTTGCTCTTGGCTATGCCGGCGGATCGGGCATCAAGGCCACGCCGGAGGTGGTTGGAAAGGATGCAAAAGTAACCGCCGAAGCCTGGGTAGAAGGTGTGGCAGAGACAGTTACTTTTGTAATCGGTGACTTGATACAGGAAGCCCAAATCATAGACGGACACGCAGAAGCGGTATTTACCATTGAAAATGTACATCTATGGGATGGCATCGATGATCCATATCTGTACACCATTAAAGCGGAAATTTGTCAGAATGATGAAGACGGTGACAGCATTACTACTAAATTTGGTTGTCGCACCATCAAATTTGACCCACAGGAAGGATTCTTTTTAAATGGTCGTAGCTACCCGCTGCGTGGTGTTTCACGTCATCAGGACCGTCTGGGCACGGGAAATGTCCTGTCGAAAGAAATGCAGGTAGAGGATCTGGAAATCATCCGGGAAATCGGTGCAAATACCATCCGCCTGGCGCATTATCAGCATAGTCAGTATTTTTACGATCTGTGCGATGCTTACGGTATGATTCTCTGGACAGAGATTCCATACATCACCCAGCATATGCCAAACGGCAGGGAAAATACCTTAAGCCAGATGCGAGAGTTGGTGGTGCAAAATTATAATCACCCATCGATTGTCTGCTGGGGATTATCGAATGAAATTTCTGCAAGTGGAGGCGTTACCGATGATTTGATGGAAAACCACCGGTTATTAAATGATCTGTGCCATAGTCTGGACGCGACCCGGCCGACCACGATGGCCCATGTATTTATGCTGGAGACGGACAGTCCGCTATTAGAAATTCCTGATATTGCCAGTTATAATCTATACTTTGGCTGGTATCTGGGCGAGCTGGAACAAAACAACAGCTTCTTTGATGAGTATCATGCGACTTACCCCAAACGATGTATCGGATTTTCTGAATATGGTGCAGATGCCAATCCGGCATTTCATTCATCAGATCCGGAGCGCGGTGATTATACCGAAGATTATCAGTGTATTTATCATGAGCATATCATCAGGATGATAGAGGAGCGTCCGTATCTCTGGGCGACCCATGTCTGGAACATGTTTGACTTTGCGGCAGACGGAAGAGACGAGGGTGGTAAGAACGGTCAGAATCAAAAAGGGCTGGTTACCATGGATCGAAGGCTGAAAAAGGATGCGTTCTATCTGTATAAGGCATATTGGAGCGAGGAAGCATTTGTCCATTTGTGTGGCAGCCGATATGTGGATCGGGCAGAGGGAGTAACCGAAGTAAAGGTCTATTCCAATCAGCCTGAAGTGACCTTATATGTAGATGGTGAGCCGATTGAGACACAAAAGGGGAATCGGGTATTTTGCTTTGCAGTGCCCATCAGTGGCAATCATACCGTGCAAGTTCTGGCGGGACAATGTACTGATGCAATGTCGATTCGCAAGGTAGAAAAACCGAATCAGGATTATCGGTTCGGAACAGCCGGAGACCTTGTCAACTGGTTCGACAAAAATGATTTCAAAGAGGGATATTTTTCAATAAAAGATACGCTGGCAACATTGCAGAGCCATCCCCAGACAGGAGCAATCATGGGAGCGATGATGGCACAGACATCTGCCGGCCGGGGTGATGTGGCTGAAAGTGTAAAGGATAACCCAAACCTGATAAAAATGATGGGAGCTATGACTTTGGAGAGTATGTTAAAGCAGGTCGGAGACGTCGTGAGTCAGGAGCAGGTAATGGCTTTGAATGCAGCATTGCAGCAGATTCCGAAACAATAGAGGAAGCGAAAGTTTGAAACAAAAAGCGTTTCTAACTTTCTATTGGTGCAATAACGCAGACCTGTCTGGGGTAGGGGGTATAGAAATGGAAATGATAAAAACGTTAAAAGCAGTTCAGATGATACAGCTCGGCACAGTCATGGGAAGCGAAGAGAAGGCAAAAGAGACCATGCGGTTGATGAAAGAGGCCGGATATGACGGAATCGAATTGAATGGCTTTATGATTAAAAAAATGCCCATGATAGTCCGGCTCCTGACCACACTGGCCAGAATGCCTATGGGGAAGACCGGCAAATTGGATTGGGAAAAGCTGATAGCCGAGTCTGATTTAAAGGTGGTCAGTGTACATGAAGACCTGGGAAGCTGCATGCGGGCACCAGAGGATATTATTACGGAAGCAAAGGCCTTTGATACCAAATATATTGTTGTGACTGGGATGCACCAGTTTGACTATTCAGATAAAGCGGCGGTACTGGATTTGATCGAGAAACTGAACCATGTAGGAAAGGTTTTTGCAGAAGGAGGTATTTCCCTGTTATACCATAATCACAACTGTGAATTTCGCAAGGTAGAATCGGGCAAAACGGCCTATGACTTGATTCTGGAGAAGACGAATCCGGAGTATGTCAATTTTGAATTTGATTCCTACTGGCCAGCTGAAGCAGGTGTAGATGTGCTGCCATTAATGGAGCAGCTAGGTGAACGGATGAAGCTGTACCACATCAATGACCGGGGAAGCCGTGTGAGTGGAAGGACTAGCTCGATTCTTAAGTCAGATAGCATGGAGTTGGGATATGGGAACATGAATCTTACGGTGATGGTGGAACAAGCGAAGAAAGCCGGCGTGGACGCGGTGATTCTGGAGAGCCATAAAAACTGGGTGGATAAATCGCCGATAAAATCATTTCAGATGAGTGCGGAGTTTATGAACAAATATGTGACTTTTTAACAGGCATTTAAGATGTGCAGAAAGTAGAGGCTGCAAAGTAGAAAGGAAGGAATTATGTTAATCGAAAATACAGAATATGGCCGCATTGAAATCACAGACATTCCGCTGCCCGACGGAATTGATACTAATATAAACGGAACCTATACTTTTTCAGGGCGTGTATTAGTATCTGTGAGAGAACCTGAAAAAAATGAAAATTGGTATCGGGTGTTTACAATAACAGAGGATGGTCGGGAACTCTGTGAACTGTTTGCTGGAGTAATCCCAATGAAAAAGGGAGCCAACGGAATACGCTGGATGTGTTATTCCGATAATAAACGGATCTTGCTAGGGGACTATGTGTTAGAATGCACACCAGATCTGGATCGATGTACCTCGTCCGAGTTAGTGGAAGTGGTATTTCCAGAAGAGATCTACGAAATCCCAGGGTTATTTATGAGATGGTCCGAACCGTTGATTGCGCCTGACAATGAGCATATATGCTTCTCGTCCCTAACAGGGAACGGAGTTTTTAATTTTCTCGGAAGCCTGGTGAGAAAGGAATCCCATTATGCAATGGAAGATATGTGTATCATCAGTACTGTGAACGAAGTTGAACCAGATTTGGAAAATGAGGGATTTTTCCGTACCAAGGTAAGCAGAGGAGGGGAAGTTAAACAGTTTGTAAGGGGAGGAAGAGGTATTACGCTGGCTGGTGGGGGAACCTGCATTACGGAAAGTACGCTGCAGATGCTGGATACAGAAGAGGTTGCTCAGATTACAGAGACACTTGGCTATGAAGAAACGGCTATCTTTTCTCCTAATGAGCAGTATGCTGTCTGTATGTCGCCTAGGTTTTCACCGAAGACGGACTGTGGGGTACTGGGGGTTGTGCCACTTCATAAGGATAATATCACACGAAGAAAATATTTGAATATGTTGTATCAGTATGCGATTTCAGGTGTCCGTTATGAAAAAGCCGGTAATATTGGTCCGGTACTGATTGATGTCCAGCGTTCTATGAGTGAAGGAAGAGCTCACGAAGGGATAAATTTAAGCGATCCGGAAGGAAAATGGGTGTATTATTCTCCTATGAGCTGGCATCCGGACAGTACAAAAGCAATGTGGAACGAAAGTACCCGGTTGGTAGAGGGGAAAGTAAAAAGCAGACTGCGCAAATGCAACCTTTTGGATGTGCAGCCGTCAAAGCCAAAAATGTGGGGAGTGACTCCGGGAAAAGAAGAGATTCCTTATGCACTTCCAATGGAATATGCCAGAATGCAGACAGAGCCACCCTATCCCGTAAAAATAGAAGGTGTATGTGGCATAGTGGTAAACTCTTATAGAGCGGGTGATACAGTAGAAACCAGATATGACCACTACAGTGAGGACGGAAAGACCTTTTATGATGGGTGGATTCGGGTAAAAGCGCCGGCCAACATGTTTGTGCCTGAAGAGACGGTCATTTGGAGCAATCTTCAAGTAACAGGAGAACATACGGGGCAGATGAAATTAAGGATTACATTTTTACCGGACAGTAGATTTCAAGTACATCTTGCAAAAGATATGGATGAGGATGGGGAGCCGAAATGTTACGGTTTTGCAGAGTATGATGGACTTAGGAGAAACGTAGAGGATATGGCGGACTAAATTCCTCAGTTACTTTCAAAATAACATAGGCTAAAGCCGAGGCAGTATAACTCACATGAGCTATTTTGCCCCGGCTTTAGCCTATGTTACTTCCCGACAATATTTCAAATTCTTTACCATCCACACCACACGGTCATAGAATCTAAAAAATACCATGCCAAGACCTATAATATCCATATTTCAAAAAAATAGAAAAATGCTAAAATTAAATCATCAAAAAGAAAGAAGGTATGAGGGTGTTATGGTTGCAGTAAAAACAAGAAATGTTGCCGCAAAGTCTTCCGGATCGCGAAGTCATTTTAAAAAGTATTGGCCGTATTACGTGATGATGCTTCCAGGAATTATTTATCTGATTATGTTTAAATATATTCCGATGATGGGGAGTGTTATTGCATTCAAGGATTATTCGGCTTATAAAGGGATCTGGGAAAGCGCATGGTGCGGGTTGGAAAATTTCAAAAAATTATTTGTTTACCCGGATTTTTACAAGATACTTCGGAATACAATTGTACTGGGTTTACTGAAAATATGTTTGACATTTCCGATTCCAGTTATTCTGGCACTGATGCTGAACGAACTTCGGAATGCAAAGATTAAGAAAGGAATCCAAACAATTATTTGTATCCCATATTTTGTATCATGGGTTGTTGTTGGAGGTCTGGTATTTGATATTTTTGGTGTTGGTGGACTATTCAATAATGTAAGAGAATTCTTTGGAATGGATACGCTATTGGTTATGCAGAAAGAAAGCTGGTTCCGACCGATTTATGTGATTTCCACGATATGGAAAGAATCTGGCTGGGGGACAGTTGTATATCTGGCAGCAATTAGCGGTATTGACCCAAGTCTGTATGAATCGGCGGCAATTGACGGAGCGTCCAGATTTCAGAAAATACGTTATATCACATTCCCGCTTTTGATTCCAACGGTGTTGACATTGCTTCTTTTGAACATTGGAAGTTTCCTTACACTTGGTTTCGACCAGGTTTACAATCTGTATACGCCGATGACATATGCAGTTGCAGATATCTTTGATACATATGTATTTCGTGTTGGAATCCAACAGGCACAGTATAGTTTTGCAACGGCCGTTGGTCTGTTTCAGTCGGTAGTTGGATTATTTATGGTAGTTACGTTTAACAAGATTGCAAATAAGGTTTCAGAGGATGGAGGGCTGTGGTAATGAAAGTTCGTAAAAGAGCATCACATGTGCGGGAGGCTGCAAAAGACAGGGTTTTCGGGATTTTAATCACAATAATATTGGTTTTGTTTGCAGTTATTACAGCCATTCCACTTATTTCGGAACTTGCGATTTCCCTAAGTTCTAAGACTGCGTCACAGATGAATCTCATCAATCTGTTGCCGGTAGAATTCACGTTTGACTCATGGAATTATCTTCTGGGCAAGGGTGGAATTTGGAAACCGTTTTTAATCTCAGTTTCATCGACTGCAATTGGTGTGATTTTTGCTCTGATACTAAATGTGCTGATGGCATATCCCCTGTCAAAGGCGGAGTTTAAGACTTCAAAATATATTATGCTGCTTGTTGTGTTCACAATGGTATTTTCAGCACCCAAGGTGCCATACTTTCTCACGCTTCGCTCATTCGGATTGTTTAACAGCTATTGGGTTTTAATATTCCCACATATTATGACGGCATATAATCTGATTATTGTTCGGACATTCTTTAAGCAGTTCCCAAAAGAATTGGAAGAAGCTGCGATGATCGATGGATGCGGGAGGTTCCGAATCTTGTTCCAGATTGTACTGCCGGCATCCAAAGCAGTGTTAGCGACGGTTGGCTTGTTCTACGGTGTTACTATGTGGAATCAGTATGAACATCCGATGATGTTCATTCAGAATATGGATCTATTTCCGCTACAGATGAAGATCCGCTCCATCGTAGACGGGGGTAGTGAACTACGCGCGATTACAATGGCGCAGACAGCGAATTATACACCAGCAACATTGAGTGCGGTAGCAGTTGTATTTGCAATACTTCCGATTTTGATCGGTTATCCATGGATTCAGAAATACTTTGCTAAAGGTGCAATGCTTGGTTCAGTAAAAGGCTGATAAATTTTCTATATCACGGTCTACATATTAATCTCAGCTGTGATATAATCCTTGTGTGCACTGACGAGGTGCATATGATATTTCCTCGTGATTGATAGAATTGCCAGTGTAATGTAGTAAAAATCTAAAAAAGCACATAGCGATTTCTAAAATCCCCATATTTAAAAAATAAAAAAAACTGATAAAATAAAATAAAAAGAATGAGGTGGAGAGGTATGAAAAGTAAATTCGTGAAAAGACTATTAAGTGTAATGGTAGCATCAGCGATGGTATTATCCATGCTGTCAGGTTGCGGATCATCAGAAAAAAAAGATGGACAAACAGCATCAGGTGGTGAGGAAGCAGTGTCAGATAGTAAGGAAGTGGCGTCAGATGAAGACATTGAGGTTTGGGGTACTAATACCGGATATCTACCAGTGGAAGCAGGAAGTGAATTGTACAATCTATACAAAGAGATGATGGGTGTCGGTATCGTACAGCCATATGTAGAGTGGAATGGCGGTGAGACTTACCTGGAACAGTTAAACTTAAGAATTGCAGCAGGTGATATGCCGGATGTATTCAGTCCGTGGAATGGTATTGAATCAGAGTTGATTGAGAGCGGCGCACTTTTGGATTTGACAGATTTATTACAGGAGAAAGCTCCCCATTTGTGGGAAAGCATTCCGGAAGAAATGTGGGATGCTGTAAAGGCCAATGACCCAACGGGTGAGAATCGTATTTATGTGATTCCACAGGTTCTGAATTATGGAAGAAACGGTGGTATGATTCGTCAGGACTGGCTGGATAGTCTGGGACTCAAAATGCCGACAACACAGGAGGAATTTGTTGAAGTACTACGTGCTTTTAAAAATGACGATCCGAATGGAAACGGTGTTGCAGATGAGATTGCGACTGGCGGACGTGCAGAAGTAAGATGGATGGGGCAGATGTTTGGACAGTATGGAATTGCAATGTGGGAAGGATATCCGCAGTGGGATATTTATGACGGAGAACTTACATATTCCGCAGTAACTCAAAATATGAAAGATTGCCTGGAATGGATGTCAGAATTGTATGCAGAGGGTCTGCTTGATCCAGAGACGCTGTTGAATGACAAGTCCGCATGGGATGGAAAGATTAACTCAGGGGTTGTAGGGGTGTGGGAACATCTTCCACAGGAGTGCTACAACTATGCCGAGAATATTTATACTGGAACAGGTGTAAAACCACAAATCGCTATCCTACCAGCAATTTCCGCACCAGGATATGAAGGTTACTATACGCATCGTCAGATGAATGGCGGCGGATTTGTAGTAGCCAACACAGAGGATGAAGAAAAAATCGATAAGATTATGAAGGTACTGGATGCATATGGAAATCAGGACATGTGGATGGAATTTTACAATGGTGTAGAAGGTATGCACAGTGAAGTGATAGATGGAAAGGCAGTTCGACTTCCGGATGATCCGTCTACTCAACAGAACCTGGTACTTGCGCCATACAACAGCATTGCAACCATTGACTTCCAGGTAAATGTATTGTCCACACAGTTAACAGAAGACAGGGAATGGGCAGTTTCTCAGGCAGTTGAGAATGTTCAGAAAAACCAGGAGTATGTGAAGAGCTTTGCAGGTGATGGTATGCCGGATTCTATTTACTCTGATTTTCCCGATATCGGAAACAGGACATTATATGTTGAGTACGCAACCAAGATCATTGCAGGAGAATATCCAATTGATAAGTTCGATGAGTTTGTTGAAAAATGGTATGCATCGGGCGGAAAAGAAGTGACAGAACTGGCTAGAGAGTGGTATGCCAATAAAACTAAATAAGAACGGATATAGATTTTGAAAGAAACTTGCCGGAGATAAATAAGAGGGAATCTTAAGCTGCAGGAGTCCGGGGGATATATTCCTCAGGGCTCCTGTTTTCGTAATATAGGAAACGGAAGGAGAAAGGCATGAAAACACAATGTTATAATCCATATTTACCATTATGGGAATATATTCCCGATGGGGAACCCCATGTATTTGCCGAACGGGTGTATGTATACGGAAGCCATGATAGATTTGGCGGAACAAAGTTTTGTATGAACGATTATGTATGCTGGTCGGCTGATGTTCAGAATCTGCATGAGTGGATATATGAAGGTGTTATCTATCGAAGCAGTCAGGATCCACGGATGCAGGACGGAAACAGGCAGATATGGGCTCCCGATGTTGTACAGGGGAAGGATGGAAGATATTACCTGTATTATTGCCCGGACGGTGACGGAGAAGCAATCGGAGTGGCTGTATGTGAAGAACCGGCCGGTCGATATGAATTCTATGGTATCGTTAAGGGTGAAGACGGAGGGCAGATCGGAAAAAGAGAGGGCGATATCTGGCAGTTTGACCCAGGTGTTTTTATAGATGATGATGGGAAGATTTATCTGTATTCAGGAAATGGTCCGAAGACAAAAGCAGATATCGGTGAGACTCCGAAAAACTCCTGCGTCATGGAACTGAGTAATGATATGCTCACGGTCAAAGAAGAACCGAGACGACTTCTTCCGATTTTGGGGGAGGCAAAAGGGACTGGATTTGAAGGGCATGAGTTCTTCGAGGCAAGCTCTATCCGGAAAATTGGAAAAAGGTACTATTTAATCTATTCTTCTACGAAATCACGTGAACTTTGTTATGCAGTTAGTGATAAGCCGGACCAGGGCTATCATTATGGTGGTGTTGTGTCAGATAATTCTGGGATTGTGGAAGACGAGGGGCAGAACCGTGTACAAATCATGTGGGGGAATAATCATGGTGGTATTGAGCAGATCAATGGTAAATGGTATGTTTTTTATCATCGGCCAAGTAACAAGACACAGTTTTCCAGACAGGGATGTGCGGAGGAACTTACCATTCTTGAGGATGGAAGAATTCAGCAGGCTGAGATGACATCACAGGGGTTAAATGGTGGTCCATTGGAAGGGCGAGGGACTTATCCGGCATCTATTGCGTGTATCTTGCATGGAAAGGAAGAACCTGAGATTGCCAGACCATGCAGTAATGATCAGCCATATGTAACACAAGATTGTCCAGATGTGAACCCTGAAGAAGTGAAAATGTTAGAGTCAGTTCCAAGACAGTTTATTACAAAATTGAAGGATGGGGCGGTAATTGGCTACAAATATTTTCATCTCCCGAACTTACATAAAGTATCTGTAAAAATTAGAGGACGTGCCGAAGGAACAATCCGCGTTAGAATAGGTCAGAAAGAGAAACTATTGTGTCAGATTCCTGTAAAATACTCTGAAGAGTGGACAGAATTTTCAATGGATGCGGTATGTGAAGAATGGACGGGAGTCTTGTTGTTTTCCTATCAAGGGAGAGGGACTTTTGATATGCTGGAATTCTCTTTGGAATAAGACAGAAGGGGAAACTTACGTTTCGGTGTGATGGTAATGAAAAAGATATGGCATAACCTGAATATGGCTTTAAAATTGATACTTGTGTTTTCAATAGTTAGTGTAATACCGTTGCTTATCAGCAGTTTTGTGCTTTATCGCATTTCAGCGGCTAGTTTAGAAGCAGAAATGGAGGAGACAACAGCTATATTTAGTTCGCAGATTGCTTCAGATATGAATCAATTTGTAAGCGATTATGATTTATCTACAAAGTCATTGTTGGTAAATGACAGACTGTTGGATAATTTAGCTACCGATATTCCAATATCCCAGCAGGTTGAAAATAAATTGTATTATCGTCAAATGGTCATGAAACTAATGACTATGGAAAGTGAGATCCAATCGATTACAATTATGAACGAAGCCGGGGAGTACTATCAATATGATCGGAACGGAAAGACTTTAAATTATGAAGAACTGATTCAACAGAAGTGGTTTTTAGATCAGCAGCAGAATTTAGACACCTTGTTTTTGACGCCACTGCATGATTGTTCTTATTACGATAAAAATAAGGATCAGATTATAGTTACCTTTGGACGGAAAGTTTATGGTAGCAATGGTAGATATGCAGGTTTAATTCTGATTGATTTGCCACCTGCGAGCATTCTAAAGCTGAGTGATGCTTTTTTGTTAGAACGCAATCAATATAATATAAAAATCAATATTACAGATGCCAGAGGTGGTCTGATTTATGATTCGGATCTGTCCAGCGGGCGGGTGAATTATAGTGAGATTAATGAAGAAGAGCTTCTGATGTATCAGAAGGATCCAAGCAATTATCTCGTGATAGAAGATACAACGGAACAGTTAGGAATGAAGATTAATACAGTTATTCCTCGGAGCAAAATGTTACTGCGGGTCAGTTTTATTCAAAGGGTGACCCTTCTTCTCGTTATAATTTTAATAGTGGTTATTATTTCAGTTTCTATCCTATTTAGTAAAAGGATGCTTCGTCTGATCAAGAAACTGCAAAGTAGTATGGAATGTCTAGAAGGCGGGAATTATGAGCTTATTATGGATTCGGCAGGAAATGATGAGATTGGAAGTCTTGTAAAAAGCTACAACCATATGGTTGGCAAAATGGAGAAACTAATTGAAGAGGTGTACCAGGCAGGAATTCGTCAAAAAAATGCGCAGTATTTGGCACTTTGTACCCAGATTAATCCCCATTTTCTGTTTAATACACTGGAATCGATTCGTATCAAAGCGATTTTGAATGGAGACGATACAGTGGCGGATATGGTAAAGTTGCTGGCAAAGATGTTTCGAACAGTTCTGGACAGCGATAAGAAAAATTATAAAGTTCGTGATGAACTGGAAAATATTCGATCTTATATCCAACTACAGAATATTCGGTTTGATAATGTAATTACACTAAAAGAGAGTATAGATCCACAAATTTATCATGCGAAGTTCATGGCAATTTTGTTTCAGCCAGTTGTGGAGAATTGCTTTAAATATGGAAGTAACGAAAGTGGTATACCCATTGAAATATGGATTACGGGCCAATTGACAGAAGAGAAGAAAATGGTCTTTACCATTCAGGATGACGGGAAGGGAATGAGTCCGGAGAGATTGGAAGCGGTGCGACAGGGACTTTACGTGTCCCAAGATGTGGAAATACAGAAAGAAAAGGGTGTAGAAGAGAGTGATTCACATCGAATCGGACTTCGCAATATTGCTGAGAGACTCCGCCTGCGTTATGGAAGCGACGGAGAATTGCGAATTGTATCAAGCAATGAACAGGGAACGGTTGTTGAGATTCGAGTACCATATATGGACTAGATGAAGAGGTTGAGTTATGGCATATAAAGTGTTGATTGTAGAGGACGAGAAAGAAAAGGCAAGAGGAATTGCCTATTTAGTAGAAAAATACAATCCGGAATGTACACCGGTTCTATTGGCACATGATGGTAGGGAAGGTTATGAGAAGGCAACGGAGGAACAGCCGGATATTATATTGACGGATATCAAAATGCCGGTTATGGATGGATTGGAAATGATTCGGGCATTGCGGGAAGTCAATTTTCCGGCAGAGTTCATGGTGTTAAGTGGTTATGCAGAGTTCAGCTATGCCAAGAAGGCGATTGAACTTGGTGTAAGGGATTTTATTACAAAACCGGTGGATGAAGAAGAACTGAGCAACATGCTGAGTAAAGTATGTAAAGAAATCTCAGAGCGAAGAAAGACAGAGGATTCGCTTAGTAAGCTAAATGATGATATGAGAGATTATGCTCTGCGGGATTTCCTGACAGGTGGAACAGACAGTCAATATAAAGTCGGAGAATACCTGAATCAGATGGGTATATCGGAAGAATATGGACAGTATACCTGTATGGTGATTGAATGGGATGAAGCTCTGAGTGATTTCAGTATAGAAGAAGGGCTGACTTCTTCAAGTGGGATGTTTTTCTATGGAGTAAAGACGGGAAATGCACAGATGGCAGTTGTCATAGGTGCAAAGAGTATGGATATAGAAGAAAAGAAGAATCTTATCCGACAGTATGCTATGAAAGAAGAACAAGATCGATACCATATCAGTGTTGGAATAGGAAGTTCTTACGAGGATTATACAAAGCTTCCGAAAGCATATGAAGAAGCCCGTGTGGCATTGAATTACCGAATCCTGAAGGGGAGTAGTGCAGCGATTCTGTTTGAGGAACTGTATGATATGGATAACCGGACAGATTTGCTTACAGAGAAAGAGACAGAGCAACTGAAAGAACGAATTGATCGGTTTGATCAGGATGGATTTCATATTGCGGTAAAAGGAATTTTCAATAGGGTTCTTTCAGAAAACAATCTTTCACTTCCTGAACTGCAAAAATTGAGTCTGAATATTGTACTGCTTGGACTGCATAATATCCCGACGGCACAGCTGCAGTTGAATGAGTACTTTGGAAAAAACCTGTTCACGTTGAAAAGTATTGAAAAGTTTAAGACTATGGAACAGTTGGAAAACTGGATTATGAATATGGTGAGCATTATGAATGAAGTGATGCTCAAAGATAGTGTGCCGAAGAAAAAGGATTTGATTGTAGAGGCAAAAGAATATATCCGGAAGAATTATAATCAGAACATTACCTTGAATGATATTTCAAAGAAGTTTTATATCAATCCATATTATTTCAGTCAGTTGTTTAAGAAAAAGACTGGTGTGACTTATCAGAGATATTTGATGGATTATCGTGTGGATCGGGCGAAGAAGCTGCTGGCAGAAACAGAGCTGCACATCTACGAAGTATGCAGGCTGGTGGGATATAGTGATGTGAATCATTTTAATCAGATATTTGAACGAACGGAAGGTATGAAGCCCAGTGAGTATCGGCAAAAGTATGCACAGGATGATTAAATGGAATACAGTACAGCCAGCAAAGCAAAAAGAGGAGACGCAGATGAATTCAAAAATAGAAAGACTATTGAATAACGAAATGGATAATTACATTTTTCCGTTTTTTTGGCAGCATGGGGAAACAGAATCAATACTGCGTGAGTATATGCAGGTGATCTATAATGCGAATATCCGAGCTGTTTGTATTGAAAGCCGCCCCCATCCTGATTTTGTTGGAGCTAGATGGTGGCATGATATGGATATCATTCTAGATGAAGCAAGAAGGCGGAAGATGAAAGTATGGATTTTGGATGACAGTCATTTTCCGACAGGCTATTGTAATGGAAAGGTAGAAGAAAAGCCGGATTCCTGCAGAAGATGGTTTCTGACATATAAGGTGTTGGGAGAAGTAGCAGCGGGATGTGAACGGACATGGGAGGCGACAGAATATAAAAGCGTAGCGCCGTTTGAAGCTACATGGATTGAAAATTATTTTGACATGTCATTTGAAACATTTTCTGATGATCAGTGGTTGGGCGCCGTTGCTGTAAAAAAGAATGGATCGGGTGAAAAAGATCTCGTGATGCTGAAGGAAAACGAAGGGAAAATTGTCTTTACGCCTTCCGAGGGAGATTGGCAAATTTATTCTTGCCAACTGACAAGAAACAGAGGAGCGCACCGGAACTATATGAATATGCTGGATAAAGAGGCATGCCGTACATTGATTGAGACAGTATATGAACCTCATTATGCACATTATAAGGATGACTTCGGGAAAACAATTGCAGGATTTTTCTCTGATGAGCCGGAGATTGGAAACGGACATCTTTATTTGATGGATCAAAAGATCTATGAGCAGGATGACCAACCGTGGAGCATACAGCTGCAGAAGGATTTGGAGAAGCACTGGGGGGCAGATTATCTGAAATTGCTGCCGCTTCTCTGGGACAGAAAATTTGATGAAAACATGACAGCAAAGGTGCGATATGGATTTATGGATTTGGTGACACGGCGCGTGGAAGAGGACTTTTCCATGCAGATAGGGGACTGGTGCCGGGAACATGGTGTGAAGTATATTGGACACTTGATTGAGGATAATAACCAGCATGCGCGGTGTGGATCCAGCTTGGGGCATTTTTTCAGAGGCCTTGCAGGGCAAGATATGTCGGGAATTGATGATATTGGCGGACAGGTACTGCCGCAGGGAGAAGATACTCTGCATGTATCCCATCTTGGGACTAAGAGAGATGGTGTATTTTATCATTTTGCACTGGGGCGCCTGGCATCCAGTGCGGCTGCGATTGATGCACGAAAGAAAAATCGTTCTATGTGTGAGATTTTCGGGAATTATGGTTGGAAAGAGGGGGTGCGTCTGGAAGCATATCTTGCAGATCATTTTATGGTGCGCGGTGTTAATCATTATGTTCCTCATGCTTTTTCACCAAAGGCATTTCCAGATCCAGACTGTCCGCCGCATTTTTATGCGCATGGGCATAACCCTCAGTATCGGCATTTTGGAGAATTGATGAAGTATATGAACCGAATCTGCAATCTGATCAGTGGAGGCAGACATGAGAGTGAGGCTGCGATTCTGTATCACGGAGACGCGGAATGGAGCGGTATGACATGTATGTATATACAGGAACCCGCACGAGTTCTGACAGAAGCGCAGATCGGGTTTGACTTTGTACCATCAGATATATTTACAGACAGTTGTTATCAAGTGAATTTGAACAATGGTTTGAAAGTGCATACACAAGAGTACAAAATATTTATCATCCCGGAAGCGGACTATATTACAAAGGAGACGGCAGATGCGATTGTGAAGTTGGGGGAACAGGGATTTCCATGTGTTTTTGTAAATTCTTATCCAAAGGGAATCTGCAGCCAGATAGAATCAGACAAAGAAGAGGTATTATTGGAAGAAATAAGAGAAAATGCGATGAGTGTGAAGCTTACAGAACTTGCCAATTACATGAGAGAGAGAAAGATGCCTCAGATACAACTTAGCCCGGCGGAGAAATTTATCCGTAGTTATCAGTATTACGGAGAACCTGAAATTCTCTACTTGGTGAATGAAGGTACAGAAATCTATGAAGGAAATATCCGGCTTAGAGGAACGCCAGAAATATGTTATCGATATGATGCGTGGGAAAACCGCCTGGAATTGTTAGATGTCAAAGCCTGCCCGGAGCTAAGGGAAGCACTGGAAGATCGCGAAGCGGAAACCGGATTAGAAATCAAAGTTCGAATTGAGCCTGGAAAGAGCTGGATAATTGTATTTGATTGGGAAATGCCTGGAAATTTGAAGGAAAAAAGCATCTATCATATCGTACGGAAAATAAAAATTGAAACCAATTGGAAACGAACTGTCTGCAAGAGCATTGACTATCCGGCATTTGGACATAGCAGTCAGGTTTCACTGCCTGATTTTGCCGAAAGAGAACTGCCTGATTTTGCCGGAGTGCTGCGGTATGAGCAGGATGTAAATCTGGGAACAGAAGTGGAGTCGAATACGATTTTGGAGATAACAGATGCAGGGGAAACAGTGCAAGTGTTTGTTAATGGAAAAGACTGCGGAATTCAGATTGTGCCGCCTTATCGCTATGAGATTGGGAATTTCCTGCATCAGGGAGAGAATCGGATTGCGATTGAAGTGGCAACTACTTTGGAACGACAGATTTTCCCGAAGAACAAGTCGGAGAACTGGCAGCCGCAGAATCATGTGGGGTTGTGTGGCAAAGTTTATTTATGCCAGAAAAAGTAAATTTCAGAACCGTTAGGAGGATAAAATGAAAAAATTTCCAGAGAATTTTTTATGGGGAGCAGCAAGCGCGTCTTTCCAGGTGGAAGGTGCAAGAAGTGAGGATGGCAAAACAGACAGTATATGGGATGCGACAAGTAAGGGACATATCAAGCGAAATGTAAATGGAGATGTGACCTGCGATCATTATCATTGTTATAAAGAGGATGTAGCCTTGATGAAAGAGTTGGGACTGAAAAGTTATCGCTTTTCAGTTAGCTGGCCGCGTGTAATGCCCGAGCGTGGAGTGATAAATGAAAAAGGGCTTCAATTCTACCGAAATCTAGCAGATGAGTTGGTACAGGCAGGGATTGAGCCGTTTTGTACACTATATCACTGGGATTTGCCAATGTGGGCCTATAACGAAGGTGGGTGGGAGAACTCACAGATTATAAATGAATTTACAGAATATGCGAAGATTGTTATTGATGCACTTTCCGATAAAGTGCGATACTGGATGACTTTTAATGAACCTGCATGTTTCATTGGATTTGGTTACTTTGAAGGACGACAAGCGCCGTTTAAGATCAATCGTATGAGCGAAGAGCAGAAATTCCGTGATTTGGCGCAAATTAGCAAAAATGTATTGCTTTGCCATGGTCATGGTGTGCAACTGATTAGAGAACGCTCTAAACTGGCAGACCCACAGATTGGATTTGCGTTGAATGCGAGAAACTTTGTGGCTTATGATGAAACGGAAGCCGGAATCGAAAAAGCAAGAAGTGAGATGTTTGATATTGAAAAGGGATTTTCTATGGCTGCAAATTGGTGGGCGGATCCGATGGTACTTGGAAAGGCACCCAAATATCTAGATGAGATCCTTTCCGAGGAGGAATTGAAATTTATTAGCCAGCCATTGGATTACTTTGGTTATAATGTGTATTTTGCAAATAACTACAATGCAGATACAGAAGCGCCGGATTTGGGATGGCCTGGTATGCCACGTACACAAATGGGGTGGGCAATCACACCCAAAGTGCTCTACTGGTCACCGAAGTTCCTCCATGAACGTTATAACCTTCCGATTCTCATCACAGAAAATGGTATGTCCAATCTAGATTTTGTAATGAGAGATGGAAAGGTCCATGATCCACAGCGGATTGATTATATGTACCAGTATCTGAGTGCATTACACCAAGTGATGAAAGACGGGATACCGGTAATTGGCTATACGGCATGGTCTATTATGGATAACTTTGAGTGGGCAGAGGGCTGTGACCCGCGGTTTGGTCTGATCTATGTTGATTACAGAACATTGGAAAGAATACCGAAAGATTCTTTTTACTGGTATCAGAGAGTCATTCAGAATGGTGGACTGGAAGAATAAGGAAGATGAAAGGGTAGAAAATGGATTGCAAAATGCAAATGCTTATGCAGATGAAAAGGCGACAGAGCACACACTGGGAACGATCATCTTCGATAGGTTGGAGTTGGAAAAGTTTTGTCCATATGAGGATGGGGAAGTATCATTCTTACGAAGCGGATTCCAAAAATGGGGAGAACCAATTGCAATTAAAGAGCTTCGGCCGTGGAATGAGCTGGACAGAGATATATTCTAAAGCTGGGGGATGTGTGTGATACCTTTCAAGTGTGGGTGAATGATCAGAAAGCAGATTTCCCCGATCAGGTTATAAAAGAAGTAGAAGTGACAAATTTACTTGAGGAAGGTGAAAATGAACTGCGGGTTATTGTGAATAGTAATCTCTATAATCAGTTGCTTGAGGAAGGTGTGGTATGGAAGGGCAATGCAATACCATATACAGAGAAAAAATATGGAATCTATGAGACGGAAGAGAAGCCGGCTTGTCTAGTATCGCCTCAAATATCGTTTCTTTATTAAATTAAGGTATGAGAGGGTACAGCGTGGTAGTTTAGTCTCAAACCCGATGGTACGATTCCGGAAGATATCCATTGCATAGATCGTTTGCAGTTGCAACACAGTCAGAAGGGTGCTGCCGCACTGGGTTTCATACCAGGGTGGGCAGCACCCTGAATTTATTGGGGAGAATGATCGCTGTAAGAATTGTCACCGCTTTTTTTTATATGCTCCATATAATAATTTTTTGCGCTGCACCCTGCAATTTTATTGAAATAAGCCGAAAAATATTTGTAATTTTTATAGCCCACTTTTTCCGCAATTTCATAATATTTATAATCTGTTTTCTCAATCAGTTCTTTTGCTTTTTCGATCCGCAGGATATGCAGGTACTCTGTAAATGAGTGAGTGGTCTCCCGCTTGAAGATGCGGCAAAGATATCCCGGTGATAAAAATACTGCATTTGCAACATCTTCCAGATGCAGGTCTTCTGTAAAGTGTTCTTTCATGTAAGAGATGGCATCCGATACTGCTCTGGTACAATTTCTGGAAGGTTCCGGAAATGCGAGGGTGCGAAGCTGTTCGATAATTTCCTGTGGTGTCTCCAGTGCCCATATGAATTCCTTCATTTTATCAAATTCCAGGTCCGTATTCTGAATAGAGGAAATTACCACCAGAATGTGCATGACGGATTCCAGAAAAACGCTTCTTAGTACCATATTTTGTTCCATATAATGATAGTAAGAGGATAGGGACGCCATAAATTGGTGTTGGTCGCGGTTAATAATACTGCGGATGATCTGCGATTCATGATTATATGGTATATTCGGGTCGTTTATTGCAATTTCCCTGGTAGGTTCGATAATCCGATATGCAGACTTGCTCCAGAAGCAATTATCCAGTGTCTGATTTAATATTTCATATGCCATGGGTAAAAATGTAAAGGACGTAATGGAATTCATGATCGTTATGAAATTTCCGAATAATATTGGCTGAATGCTGGGTAGTATCTGTTCAAACATTTGAGGGGTAAGTTCCTTTTTTGCTGTATTCAGGATCAGTATGACATTTTTTTGGTCATCAAAAAAGCAGATAGGGTTAAAGTCAGCAAAATAAAATAGTAATTGCCCAAGGATGTAATTTTCATCATCAAAATTTACCTTCATCAAACCAACGCTCAGAGAAGGCATGTCTGTATCGCCCCCTAAATCGGCATATTTTCTGCAAAAATGTGGGTATGAGATCTGTTTGCGGATAAATCGTAGCAGCAGGCTTGATTTTAACAGCGGCTGGTTTTCTGTATAGATCTGCTGTATATGATTCAGTTTTTCCGTTTGATCATTGTAAGCCGCGGTTTCATCCCGGATTCTGATGACCGTTTCCAATATTTTTTCACTGCATGCGCTTTTAATCAGAAAGGCGCTTACTTTAAAGTTGATTGCTTTTAATAAATTTTCTTCGCTGCCAAAGGCAGTCAAAATGATAATTTTGGTGTTAGGCAGAACAGAATGTAACTTTTCCGCCAGTTCAAGTCCATTCATAACAGGCATCTGAATATCTGCTAAAACAATGTCCGGACGCTGCTGCAGGGAGACTTCAAAGGCTTCCTGACCGTTTGCTGCCTCGAATACAGTAAATCCGTTATCTTCCCAGGGAATGGTATATATCATTCCTTTACGGATAAAATCCTCATCATCAACAATCAGTATTTTTGTCATCATTTTCATCTCCTTCAATTGGTTGATTTATCCGGAACACGCTAAAATCCCCATCTAAAAAGTAAGTAAGTGAATAGGGTTCGCCGTACCTAAGCTGCAGCCTCTCTATGATATTCTTTAGGGCAAACCCTTTCAGGGCGGGTTTTCCGGAATTCAGAAGAGTAGTGATTTCATCGGGATTTATGGGGGTTCCGTTATTGGCAACCTCGTAAATAAGATCATTACCTGACCGGTATATATGTACATGGATAATGCCGTTTGAATAGCTGGATAAACCATGATGAAGCGCATTTTCCACAAGGGGCTGCAGGAGAAAGCTTAAAACCTGGAAACCCTTTATATCATCATTGCATTTTACATCAAAAAGAATCTTGCCATTATGCCGTATATCCTGGATCACGATGTAGCAGGTGAGGTGTTTCAGTTCATCAAACAAAGTAACTTTATCTTTTGTTTTTGCCGAGAGCGTCATCTGCATCATCTGTGATAAATTGGATACCATTAAGCTTACTTTTTCTGTTTCCCCCAGTTTAGCCATCCAATATATGGTGTCCAGGGTGTTATAAAGAAAGTGGGGATTTATCTGTGTTTCCAGTACATCCAGCTGTGATTGTTTTAGCTTTAATTCCCCCAGATAAACTTTATTGTATAGAATTTCCAACTGTCCCGCCATATTATTAAAACGATCTGTCAGCATGGAGATTTCCTGACAGCCTTCAATATCAGCCCGGCTGGAAAAATTCCCTGTTGTCAGATTCGTCATTTTTTCACCAAGTGTCTCCAGGGGTATCGTAATCTTTTTGGAGAAGTAAAATGACAGCATAAACGATAATAGCATTACGGCAGTGGAAGCCATTAGCATGCTTGGCCAGAATGCGTGCCTCACTTCGGAGATTATATGGGGAGCTGCAATACTGTACAGTATCAGCCCGTTTGAGAGCAGATGCTGTGAGATGATACAATTATTCTGTATCGTACTTGGCTGACCAGACTCAGCCTTTTGTTTTAGCTCTTCATATGTAAAAGAGAACTTTTGATAGAGTGTGTCAGACTGACCGGTATTAACTTCAATAAGAAGAGCGTTGTTAGGTGTGATTAAAAAATAGGAGGTCTCTTCATTCTGCAGATGATTACTCATTTTTGACGTTACATAGGATAAACTCAGCCGGAGCTTTATGTATCCTGCATACTCGGAAAAATTTGTTGGGTTTCTGAAATGCCGAAGTAAAAAGATAGATTGTTCGTCCGCTGGAAAATACCAGAAAGGAAGCAAATCATGTTTTCTGACATTCTCATAATCAGTTTCTGTGTATTTGACCGTATTGTCTGTAATTATATAGTCTCCGTCTTCCCGGTAAAGTCCAATACTTAAAATCCCTTCCCGATAACCATAAGGTATTAAATTTCGGATATTTGAGCTTTTTTGTTTCTTCCTTAAAAAATCGGGGTTTGAACTTGGTATTGTTAGATAAGTGCGCATTGAATCTTCAGTTAAAGGAAAAAGTGTCAGGTCAGTTGCATTTGTGAACAGGGTATCAAGACTGTTGGCCATCTCCGTCACATTGCTGTTATATATAGTTTTAAGGTCATTTTGTGCATGGGTAGTAAAAATAATATCTGCAATTAACACTAAGAGTATGAATGGTATCAGCATCAGTAAAACAAAAAGTACAAGTATCTGCCTGCGCATGGTAATCGGTCTTTTAAATTGCAGTTTCATATTTTATCCCCCTGAGATAAGTTTTCTAATTATGAATTATACCATTATTTCTATAAAATAAAAACAAGATACAGAAAAAAATCAGATTAATATCTATACAATATATAACTTTCATGCAAATTAGTTTGATATGACAAAAATTGAGGATATTTAGCAATATTTAAGGATATCATATGCCAGTCAAATCAGATTAAGGGTAAAGATTGCAAATTATAAGGATATTCCCAATGAAAATACAGGTTTTAGAAGATTGAGGATAGTTGTAGAATAGTATTGTAAACAGACAGGCACCAGTCAGTAAAGAACGATTGGGATGTCAAAAACCAATACTTTTGTGGTCGAAGGAGGAAAGGAATATGAAAAAGAGAATAACAGCAGTAGTTTTAGCAGCAGCGATGTCATTCAGTTTGTGTGCCTGCGGAGGAAATAGCGGTGAAGATTCAGATAGCAGCAAAGGAATTGAGCTTACGGTAATGCACAATTTTACAGAAGAAGACCGGGCTACGAATAATCAGGGAGATGCCCATCTGACTATGTCGGAAGCATGGCAGAAGGAGCATCCGGATATTAAAGTGGTCAGCCAGGTAATGTCTCATGATGATTATTCTACCAAGATCCAGGCTCAGGCAGCAGTGAACGAACTGCCGGATATATTCATGGTGAAAGGTTCCTGGATGGATAACTTCATAGACAATGATTTATTGGCACCAGTGAATGAGTATCTGGATCAATATGAACACAAAGGCGATTATAAGCCGGGTGTTTTTGACGCGGCAACAAGGGACGGTAAGATATATGGAATGACGGGGCAGCTGGCACTTTCCTCAGTCGTTTTATACAATGAAGAGTTATGGAAATCAATCGGGTATGATACGTTTCCGGATAATTGGGATGACATCTATAAAGCCTCTGAGAAATTTCTGGAAAAAGGAATCCCTATGTTCGGTATGGGGAATCAGGACAAATGGCCGGCAGAATCCTATATCTTTTCAGGGATAGGTGATTTATATACCGGAAGTGAATGGACCGAAAGTATTATTAAGAATGATGGAAAAGCCAAATTTACAGACCAGGCATTTGTGGATGCACTGGCGCACTTCCAGAAAATGGCGGAGGATAAACTCTTCAACGAAGATTTTAATACCATTAATGATGCACAGGGATTTGAGCTGTATGGGCAGAAAAAAGTGTCTGCTGTCATTAATGCCTCATGGGGACTGGGAAATATAGCGTCCTATGATGAAGAGGTGTTAAAAAATACAAAAGTTGCCATGCTGCCGAACCTGGATGGTTCCGAACAACAGGATGTGACCGGGGGCTGCGGATGGTTTTGGTGCGTCAATAAAAAGCTAACGGGTGATAAACTGAAAATGGCAATGGATTATATTATTTATCTAAACGGGTTTGAAATGGCAGAATATGCTATGAAAGAATATGGCCTTGTAACACCGATGAATGTGGATGATTCAGGCATGTCCGGACAGTCTCAGCTGGTGAAGGACTTTGTGGCACTGACAAAGGATAAGAATATTGTTCCGATTTATGATTTGCAAATGAATGCAGCAGTTATTGAGACAATGAATTCAGGATTGCAGGAACTGCTAAACGGAACAAAGAAACCGGAGGAACTTGCACAGGAGATACAGGTGGATCAGGACAATATTAAGAAATAGTTTCTAAATGCAGAAAAACTGTTTACCCTGCTTAATAGTGAAAAGATGAATGGTGGTGGAAGAATGAGTCATGGCTTAAAATTAGATAAACATAAAATATATTTGTATTTACTTCCAGGAGTATTATGGTATGCAGTTATACTGTTTGTTCCCATTTTACTGGCTTTATATTATGGATTTTTTGACTGGAATGGGGGTGTAAATAAGACCTTTATAGGGATTAAAAACTTTGTGGATGTTCTTCAGGATAAGATCTTTATCAAATCCCTGCTGAATAATATTTACCTGGTGGCAGTATGTTTGATTTTCCAGATTGGGCTGGCATTTATATTTGCAACATTTCTGGGCAGCAGGCATGTAAAATTTAAGGGGTTTCACCGGACAATGTGCTATTTTCCATCGGTGCTTTCGGCAGTTATTGTTGGATTTATCTGGAACCTGATTTATAACTATGAGTACGGGCTGCTCAATGCCGTTCTTAAAATGGTGGGATTGGAAAGTAAAGTGCAGCCCTGGCTCAATAATCCGAAGATCATCATGCTGCTGGTTGCTATTCCAATCATATGGCAATTTATTGGATACTATATGGTGATAATGCTCTCCGGTATGTCATCCATCGATCCCCAGGTACTTGAAATGGCTGAGATAGATGGTGCAGTCGGTTGGAAAAAGGCATTATATATCACGGTTCCCCTTATAAAGAATACGCTTATAGTTTGTATTACCCTTTGTATTGCCGGAAATATGAAGGCATTCGATATTATATATGCGATGACATCCGGCGGTCCGGGATACTCCAGCAGCGTTATGGCAATGTATGCATATAATACATCATTTACGTCCTATAAAATGGGATATGGCAGCGCAATGTCCATTGTGATCCTGATTGTAAGCCTGATATTTATTTTGGGCACACAGGTTCCGCTTAACAGGCTGGCAGGAGGGAAAAATGAAGATGAAAAATAATAAATTAAAGGTAATACATATCATTCCCAATTTCCTCTTAATCATATTTTCCCTTTCCTGTATTTATCCTTTGGTTTGGCTTGTCTACTCTTCCTTTAAAACAAAATCGGAATTTTATCAGAATCCCGTTGCGCTGCCAACACAAATCAATTTTTCCTACTATCAGGAGATTCTGACTAACAGTAAATTTCTGGTATGGGTATGGAACAGTTTGCGCTATAGTCTGCTTGCCTTGTTTTTTATACTGCTATTTGGGTTTATGATTGGATACCTGTTATCCCGGTATAATTTTCCGGGGCGAAAATCTACCTATACATTTTTTTTACTGGGAATGCTGGTTCCCGTGCATGCAATCATGGTCCCAATGTATGTAATGTTTACGAAGTTACATCTGACAGACCATTGGTTTACATTAGTACTTCCATATACCGCAATGGGGCTTCCCCTGGCTGTGTTTCTGGTGGAAAGCTATGTCAGGACCATACCGGTAGAGGTAGAAGAAGCAGCAGCCATAGATGGATGCTCCAGGGAAAGAACCATTTTCTCAATTGTCCTCTTCATGTGTAAACCAATACTTGTGACCATAGGAATTATTCAGTTTTTTGGATCGTGGAATGAATTTACCTTTGCCCTGATCCTTACGAATTCAGAAAAATATATGACACTTCCGGTGGGAATAGCATTATTTAAAGGGCAGTTTACTACAAACTATCCAAGAATGATGACTTCTATGTTATTAGCAATTTTGCCTGCAATGGCAGCTTATTTCATTTTTTCAAAACATATTATAAAAGGCATGGTTGCCGGAGCGGTGAAAGGTTAGGTGAAAAGAGATGAATATTACAAAATTAAATAAATCATGGGTGCTTCATGAAGCTCCTCTTAGTTGGGACAGGCAATATCTTGCCGATATAAATAAAATAAATGAGGGGTGGTATAAGTGTGATTTACCGGTGGATGTCCGCATGCCTCTGATAGATGCCGGTGTCATTAAGGAACCCTTAGAAGGAGATAACAGTTATGAATCCAAATGGATTGAAGAACGCTCCTGGTGGTTTCAAAAGCATTTTTCATCCGCTGACATCGGCATGGAAAACGAAGTCATAGAGTTAGTGCTGGAAGGCCTGGATACGAACAGCGATATTTTTTTAAATGATCAATATATTGGATCTCATCAAAATGTACATTATCCGTTTATTTGTGAGATAAAAAGATTTTTAGTAAATGGGGATAATAAACTGTCGGTTCGGCTCACCAGTGGGCTTGAAAATATATCTATAAAGGATCTGGCTGAAATTGATTGTGCCGTTACCGCTGAAAGCGACTTTAATGACAGTGACAGGGGTGATCACAGAAGGACAATGGTAAGGCGGCCCCAGTATAATATTGGCTGGGACTGGGGACCGCGGCTGGTTTCCGTTGGCATTACCGGACAAGCCTTTGTCAGAGCTTATAATAAGATTGCGATCCGCGAAGTTGGAATTGAAACAAAAGAGATTAAGAAGGATGGGGATGGGAAGCTGGCATTATTAAACGTGATGGTTAATGCAGAAAACTTAAATATCGTGGATACTGTTGATTGTGATCTGGAAATTGTAATTCGAAAGGACGGCAAAATTGCTGCATGCAAAACGATTCCCGATATCCTGCTCACATCCGGCACAAATTATATTAATCAGGAAATGGAAATCCAGGAAGCAGAGCTTTGGTGGCCTGCCGGTTATGGAGAACAGCCCCTTTACCAGGTGGAAATAACGGCACGATGCGCAGATACGAATGAAAGCTGGCCAGTTTTTAACTATGGTATCAGAAAAATCAGTATAGATACGCCGGTTTTGGAGGATGGGACCAGAAATTTTAAATTTATCGTGAACGGACAGGAGATATTTTGTAAGGGAGGGAACTGGATACCAAATGATTTTATATATGCAAGGGTTACAGCGGAAAAATACCGTACATTACTAGAGGAGGCAGTTGAGGCTAATTTCAATATGATCCGCATTTGGGGTGGCGGATTATACGAAAGAGAACTGTTCTATGATCTCTGTGACGAGAAAGGAATATTGGTGTGGCAGGACTTTATGCTGGCATGCGGCGCATATCCGGAACAGCAGGCGTGGTTTGAAAATGAAATACGTTCTGAATATGCCTATCAGGCAAAGCGGCTGCGGACACATTCCTGCATTGCACTTTTTTGCGGCACGAATGAGAACCACTGGATTTTTTCCAATCCCGAATTCCTGGACAGATGGAAAATAAAACCGTCTTATCAAAATCAATATGGACTTTGGATTCCAAATGTCCTTTCTAAGGAAGTGGTTTGGATGAATTGTCCCTACATACCCTATTGGAACAGCTCTCCATATGGCGGGAAGAATGCAAATGATTTAGACTGTGGTGATGCACATCTGTGGAGTCATGGATTTGTAAGTAATGATATCCGGGAAGCTTTGGATTTAAAGAGTTATGATGCTATCAAAACAAAGTTCGTAAGTGAATATGGTGTTCTCGGACCATGCTGCTTAGAGAGTATCAGGGAATATCTGGGAGACGGAGATCTGGATATGAATGGAAAGCTGTGGAAATCCCATACAAACGTGACAATGAAAGATACCTTGGGGAAAGCCATTGTACAAAACTATCTGCCTGAGAATCATGAGCTTACAGAGAGCGAATTTATTCTGTATGGCGGGCTTGTACAGGGAGATGTCTATGAATATTCCCTGGAGTCATTCCGTTTTCAGGAAGACTGCGGTGGAGCGCTTTTCTGGATGTATAATGACGCCTGGGGAGAAGTTGGATGGACAGTTATAGATTACTATTTGAGGAGAAAGATTTCTTATTACGGGGTTAAAAGGGCATTTGCCCATAAGAAATTTATTATCAGGCAGGCGGATGACTGTATTCTTATCCGGGGAATCAACGATACAAAGGAAAAACTGCGCTGCAAAGTGAAATTTGGTTATGTATCATTTGATGGGAAAATCAGTGACACCAGAGAAATGGTATTTGAAGTTCCCGCCGGGTCAAGGATGCAGGTATTAAAAGAAAAAATAGGTGACTATGACTTAGAATGCGGATCATATATGCTGTATGTATATGATGACGGCATTGATCATGCAATGCTATACACCTGCCCCAACAGCCGGCTGAAGTATGCAAAGAGTCCTGTGGAGGTTATGGAAGAAAAGGTAATCGGAAATGATAAAAAGCTTGTGTTAAGGGCCGGGGGGTATGTGTGCGGTGTGTATATAGCCGGAAACTACAAATGCAGCGATAATTATTTTAATATGCTTCCAGGGGAAGAAAGGACGATTATAGTACAAGATGCAGGTAATACTGAATTAGAGATTAAGAGTATAAGATGAAAGTAAAAAATCACTGCGGGGAAGGCAGCTTCTGGGATATTATTCCGTGGGGCAGCAGCAGGATTATCCTTCTATTTATCATCATTCCGGCAGTGAACATTTTATGCGTCACGGACTGGGGGACTGGGGAATCCAACAGAATAAGGGAGAATGCCGGGAGAAACCAGCATCCATGAACAGCTTATGTTCATGGATGCTTTTTCTATTGTGTTGGGGGTTAGGTGATTAATGACGGTTTGTAGATATAGGTAGTGTACGGAAAGGTTAGAAAATACCAGTTCTGCGGCCAGCTGACGGAGCCCATACCAGTTTTCCACACCCATCTTTCTGTACACTACCTATCATTTACAAAGCGTCTTAATCAGCGAAACCCAAATTTAAGATAAATTGTTCGATGTAGCAATAGCGTGTTCACCAATTGTTCACGGACTGCTGTGGGCACCATGATTTAAATATATTTTCAAATAAGACTTGACTTAGTAGTAAATTTATACTAATATAAAAGTATAAAAAAGCTACTAACTATTTCAAAGAGAGGATTTGGTTTAAATATGGATGCATTCAGACATGAAAAAATTGCAGTTGCTGTGGATTTTTTAATTATGACAATTGAAGATGACAAGCTGAAAGTATTAATGGTTCGAAGAAATGAGGAGCCGTTCAAAGGGGCTCTGGCGCTGCCGGGAGTTGCGGTAGCCGAGGAGGAGACGCTGTCTCACGCTGCCAGGAGATGTCTTGAGGAGGAGACAGGGATTACGGAGAATATCTATCTGGAACAATTATATACATGGGGGGATGACTGCAGACGAGACCCAAGAAACCGGGTAATTTCTGTCTCATATATGGCTCTGATTCCCAGAGAGCTGCTTGCGGAGAGCATCGGCAAGCGGGTAACGGAAGTTCTGTTTATGGATGTAACGGAAATTCTTTCCGAACAGTATAAACTGGCATTTGATCATAAAGAGATGATTGCATACGGGAGAGAACGCATACAAAATAAAACAGAATACACGACAATTGCTTTTCATTTTCTGCCCGAAGAATTTACATTGCCCGAATTACAAAAAATCTACGAGATTTTATTGGGCAAAAATTTATTCAAAGCAAATTTCCGGAAAAGTATTCAGGATATAGTAGAAGATACCGGTAAAATGAAAAAGGTGGGTGCCCATAGACCCAGTAAAATCTATAGAAGGGCGGAAGATTTTAAGGGATAAAAGATGCGTGGGAAACCATTAGGTGAGTATCAAGCTGTAAGAAACCAAGATGAGGTGAGGACTTTGAAAGCAGAACAGATTTTATCAATATCCAAAACCGGTGATTTGTTCCCTTATGGAATTGATATGATAAAGGCAAGATATAAAGAATTGGTCAAAGTCTGGCATCCGGATATCAATTGTACACCAGGAGCAGCAGAAGTATATTCCAGGATTACAGAATTGTATCGTGAGGCATTGAAACTCTCCGAGGCCGGAGCCTGGGAGAAATCCAATTATATTTTGGTAAGCAGGCGGGATGATAACGAAAAGATTGCATTAAATTATGACGCAGCATTTGATTTTGAACTGGGCACAAGATATGAAACTAAAACCAGGATTGCATATGTATTAGGTTCAGACAAGAAAAAATATTTTGAAAATGCTGTAATGAGAATCTCCGGACTGAAATTTCAGGATGAGCATATGAAAGCAGATTTAAGCAGGTTTCTTCCCCGAATTCTGGATGCCTTTCAGACAAAAGGCGGAGAATATGTAATTCTGTTGGAAAAGCCAGATCACGTTATTTCTCTTAAAAGTGTCCTTGCGTATTTTGGAGGAAAATTAGACGACAGGCATGTTGCCTGGATCATAAGCAGATTGTGCAGCTTAACATGTTTCCTCAAATACAATAAGCTTGTTCACAATGGTATCAATATCAATAACTGTTTTATCTCACCGGATAATCATTCTATTTTATTGCTTGGGGGGTGGTGGTATACGACAGGTGAGAACGAAAAGATGATAGGAACATCCAGAGATATTTTTTCCATCATGCCTGTTGCGGCGAAAGAAGATAAGAAATCTTCATCATTGACGGATTTAGAATCGGTAAAACTGATGGGCAGACAATTGTTTGGAGAAGTAAACTGCAGAAAACTTTCTATGGATTTATCGGTGCCGGAGCCGTTTATACATTTTTTGACTGGCGGTTCCGGCAGAGACCCTTACGAAGAATTTGTGAAATGGGACCGGGCATTGAATGATTCATATGGCAGAAGAAAATTTATTCATATGGAAATTAAAAATTAATGGAAAGAAAAGGAGAATGGATATGGGATGTGGAACATTTACAAGTAAAGATTGGATCAGATATACAGCAAGCAGAGGATACACGGCAGACTCGTCGGCAAGTGACATGTATAAATCAATCTCTGTTAAAAAAGAATTTGAACCTGTTGGCATAACCTATAGAGAATCCTGTGATTCAGAAGAACACCCTGATTCTACACCAATTATTTTAGGTCTTGATGTAACGGGATCTATGAGCAGTGTTTTGGAAATTATTTCGAAAAAACTACATACGCTGATTAATGAAATTTATGATAGAGAACCGGTTAAAGACCCTCAGGTAATGGTCATGGCATTTGGGGATGTGGAGTGTGATCGTCATCCATTACAGGTAACCCAGTTCGAATCCGATATCCGGATTGCAGAACAGTTAAATAATATTTATTTTGAAAGAGGCGGCGGGGGTAACAATGGAGAATCTTACACACTACCCTGGTATTTCGCTGCAAGACATACAAAAATTGATTCATATGAAAAACATGGAAGGAAAGGTTTTTTATTTACAATGGGGGATGAACCATTCTTAAATATCATATCAAAGAATGCTATTAAAAAATTTACAGGTGATGATATTCAGGCTGATTTAACGGCAGATGAATTACTAACTGAAGTTTCCAGGCAGTACGAAATCTATCACCTGATGATTGAAGAGGGTTCCGGCATGAGAATAGGCAGGGATGATGTTGCAGCGAAATGGACGAATCTCTTAGGGCAGAGAGCAATTGCAGTATCTGACTGCTCCAAAATACCGGAAATTATTGTTTCTATTTTGGAAATAGCGGCAGGAAAAGATGTAAAAGAAGTGGAAGATTCCTGGGAGGATGAAACGGCGCTAGTTGTAAGCCGGGCAATCAGCGGTCTGGCTGTTATAAATGATAATAATGATCTGATTGAATTTTAAGAGGATAGGAGAGATGATTGTATGAAAACTGTAAAAATAGTTGTAGGAGCAAATTTTGGAGACGAGGGTAAAGGCCTTATGACAGACTATTTTGCAAAAGAAGCAAAAGATAAGAATCAATCGTGTCTTGTAATCTGCCATAATGGCGGCTCCCAGAAAGGCCATACAGTCGTTTCTCCATCCGGGTTAAGACATGTCTTTCATCATTTCGGTTCCGGGGCTGTGTGCGGGGCAGATACTTATTTATCCGCACGGTTTATAGTAAATCCAATTACTTATAACAAAGAACTGGCGGAACTAAAAAGTAAAAATATCGAACCCCAAATTTTTGTTCACGATCAGGCGCTTATTACAACACCGTTTGATATGATGATAAATCAGATTGCAGAAGAATACAGAGGAAAATCAAAGCATGGAAGCTGTGGCGTGGGCATATTTGAAACGAAAGTGAGAAATGAAGAGTACAGGATAGAGAGCACCATATCCGGGTTTTCCAATTTATCAAGGCAGCAATTGGGAAGTATTTTAAACCGTATCGTCTCAGAATATTTTCCGGTAAGATTAAAACAATTAGGAGTGGATACTGTTCCAGATAAATGGAATAAAATTCTGGAATACAAAGAATGTATTATTGAGAATTTTATAGATGATTTTCTGAAGATGAAGAAGAGTATTTCATCTGCCGGTGACAGCATCCTGGATCTTTATGATTATGTAATCTTTGAGGGGGCGCAAGGGTTATTGCTGGATCAGAATAATCTGGAATATGCCCCGCATTTAACACCCAGCAGTACAGGTATCAAAAATCCTATGGATATTATCGCAAAAAGAAATGCTGATGTGGAGGTATGTTATGTAACGAGAACGTATATGACAAGGCATGGAGCAGGCAGGTTTGATACAGAGTGTGCAAAAAAGGAGATTAATTCCCAGATTACAGACTTAACAAATATACCAAATTCATACCAGGATACCATACGTTACGGGACATTGGATCTGGTTGATTTGAAAGAGCGGATAGAAAATGACAGTAAAGGATTCCCGGTTAAAAAGTCATTGGCGGTTACTCATTGCAATGAATATGGAATAAATGAAGAGATGTTAAGAAAATTGTTTTGTGGGTATAAAATTTACAGGTCGGATGGGATGACCCATAATGATGTGAAGTGGAAGCTTCCGATCTTCAACAGCCTTGCAGAGGATTAAAAGATAAAGGGGCTGTAAAAAAACTCTCCAAACAGGAAAATGGGGCTTATTTTACAGCCCCCATATTCAGACTTTCCTGCAAAATCTTCAGAAGTTAAAAAATAGCTTCAAACAACTCCATTCTAATAAATAATCAAAAGACACAATATGTTACTTTTACAAAATAATGACGGACATATCATGTTATAAAAACCCAATACATGAAAATGTATGTACAAAATTAATTATAAATAAGTATTTATTCAAAAATTAATATACAAAAATTACAAAAAAGCATTGACGATAATAAGAATATATGATATATTAAGAAAAATGAAACGGTTCATATTTGATATCTTGTAAAACGCTTTTTTATTTTAGAAAAAAATGAAACGGTTCACATTTATCATTAAAGGAGGGTAGGGTCTTAAAAAAATAGGATTATATTGGGATCAGGGACTTTTAAGTTTAGGAGAAAGGAAAGATATACCACAGATTACTGTGGAGATATCTGGGGTGTAAACATGAAAAAGAATGGAAAACGATTTATTGCTTTTTTAATGATAGTATTTATGTTTATAGGTATTGCGGGAGGACAGAGCTTCATTGCGGAGGCCGCCGGACAGAAGACAGCCAGGATTTCCAAAATGAATACGGACTTTGCCCAGAATGGCTTTCGCAGAATAATAGATAATGAACATCCGGTTCTTACATTTACTATGGTAATGGGGCATAATACGGAAAATGATTCTGATTTTTTAAGGGATATTAATTACAGAGGGCAGGATATTAAGCAGATGTGGGAAACCATACCCGAAGATATCAGGTCTTATTGTGTACTGACACTGCATTTTGGATCTGTATATAATAAGTGGAATACAACAGAAGATGCAAGAAAATGGGTTGAGGATAACCTGGAGCAGGGACAGTCTCTGGGAATTCCCATGATGCTGATCTATGGCGGTAACAGAAGCCAGGCTATGGCAGGGAGTCAGGCAGATACTTTTGGATGGATAGAATCATTGTATCAGAGTTACGATAACTTTATTGGGACAACAAGTTCAGAACAGACGGATGCAGATGTTACAGCAGCAGTTCCGGGTCTGGTAAAACTGGCGGCACAGTATGGGGGGTATCATATACATGCAAATCAAGAGACGATAAACCAATTTTATAATGCAGTCGTTGCAGATAAAACGAAAGGGGATATCTTGAGGCAGTATCATGATTACTTTATCTACACGCCTAAGAATGTGCATTGTAATTATGATTATAATTTTTCGGAGGCATATGGCATGTGGCTTGCAGATATGTCAGCAGGATTTGGCACTTATGTGGATGCATACAACTGGTATCAGGGAGCAACCACAGGGGGTGAGAAAACCTTTGCCACCAATTATTCAGATTATGGGACAAGAGCATTCCCGGAATCCGCATATGCCACGAATATGATTGAAAATGCTTTAAATGGTGCCACAGTTTTTCAGTATGAAAATCAGATGGATATACCGACTGTAAACAGTATGTATTCTCCATTGTTCTGGAATGCAATGGTACCGGCAATGCGTACAATCATTAATACGGTTCAGATTCCCACAAAAGAAGAATGTATTTTAAAGTCTAAAGTCGGTTTTTATGAAGACAGCACACAGACAGGTATCCTGGCAACCTGTGGGAGCAGGGGGAATTATGCTGGATCCGGCATGCTGAATGTAGGTCAGGACGGTGAATCCACTACATTTTTTGAGGGATTATATGATGGAGGCATTGATATTTATAACAGCACGGGGAACCGAAACCTGAGATATTTTTTTCGGACAAGCGGACGATACGGTATCATCCCTCAGATTCCGATCCACACGCCGGCGACAACTTTACAGGCATTGAAAGATTCCGGAATGACAATTATAGATTATCAGTATTATAATCAGAATTTTAAAAGCGTACAGGATAAAATTGATTTCTTTAACGAAAAGCATGCTGCTGTTAATACAGGAGATGCAACAGTTAATAAAAATCAAAACAGCTGGCAGGTATACAACAACAATGTAAATGAGGACAGGGTGCAAAGTGCTTATATTCCTTTAAATGAAGGAGGAAGCTATAAAAAAATTGATTTCCTGGATTTGTCAACGCATTCAGCAGCGACACTTACGGATAATGGGGATGAACTGGTAATTGACCTGAATAACTACAGAACCAATCGGGGGGCAGATGGTGATCTGGTTGCCAATGACGGGGGAAAGAGGGTCCTGGATATTTTGGATTACTATAATGAATTTAAATATTGTATCAATCCTTCTGACCTGGAATTAAGAGAGACAAAGATGGTGATTCACACCAATTTAGATGAGAAGCCCCAAATGGTTATTGCGGGATATGACAGGAATTATTATAACTATGAAGAATCCTGGAATCAGGCCAGTAAAGAATATACAATTACAGTCCGTCATAATGGACCTGTGAATATCATTCTGAACCCAGCCCCCGATAGGTGGACCCGGGTAAGCAGCGAGTATATAAAGGAAGAAGGCAGCAGCACAACAGCAAAATTCTTTGGAACGTCTATTACATGTATGGGAGACGGGCAGGCTGTCAGCGGAGATATTTATATTGATGAAGTTTTATGGGGTTCTATAACTGCAGAGCAGGCAGAGGCAGGGGCTGTATTTTGTAAAACAGGTTTGAGCAATACATATCATTCAATCAGAATTGAAAAAACTGGTGGTGCGGCGTTAAATCTCAGATACATTAAGGCATATAATCAAATGCTTACGGATTCCTATTTACAGGACTTTACTTATGGGACAAAAGAGGAAGACCAGGATTATTTTATCGATTCTGAGCATTGGACGGTAACAAAAGAAGATATATATGAAGCAAATCCAGTTGCTGCCAATGGGTATCAGACCTATAACAAGACTGGAAAGAAGGAAAATGGAGTGATGAAGATCTTGCCGTATGTGGCACCGTTTTGGAGTGATATACCCATGTATATGACGAAAAATACATATACAGACGGCACATATGAAGCAGATTTTAACACTGCAGCGGGTACACCTGTCAGCTTTGCTTTCCGCGCCGATATGATACGCAAGCTTGGGTATTATGTTACGGTAAATCCCCTATGCCTGTCGCCTACCAATGCAGGGACAAATAATCAGTCTGTTGCAATACTGGATGGAACCTCCTGCAAGGCATCTGCGAATCCGGCATTGGATAAGAATACATGGTATACAATAAAAATCGATGTAAATGGAGCAGATGTTAAGGTATATCTGAAAAAACGGAATGCAGAAGAATATGGAGATGCTGTTCTCAGTTATTCCGGGCTTTCCGTAAAAGAAGGATACTATGGCTTAAGAACAGAGCATAATGCAGGGAAGGAAACAGGCAGTCAGATAGGTGCAGCAATGAAAGAGCAGGGAACAGGTGCACTGAATGATTTTATTTATATTGACAATGTGGTGATAAAGGATATATCAGATAAAGAAAAGGATTATATTTGTGATTTTGAAACGGACGAATCAGCAGTTGACTGGAAGGGGGAGGGGGCAGTTCTTTTCCCGGAAAGACAGGCAGATACAAATTTTCGGTATGCAGATAAGTGGATAAATAACGGAGGAACCTGGAAAGTTATAAATAATCCTGATATATGGGCAAATGGAGATAACGGCATATATTATGGAAAGGCTGAAGAAAATACTGAAAACTATTCTTATTCCGGAGAAAAGGAATGGTCGGATTATCTTTACAATACGCTTGTTAAATTTGATTCGGGAAATAATAATGAGGCAGGTATTATATTTAGAGCAGTTGATGACAACAATATGTATAAGCTGTCAATCAAAAGAAATGGAACATCTTCAGCATTGCAGTTTATGAAAAAAGTGAAAGGAAACTGGGAAGGATTTGGAGATACCGTTACAGTAACGATGGAGGATCAGACCTGGTATGCCTTTAATCTAACGGTTATCGATGAATTTATGAAGCTGTCATTCGATGATGTACCTGTATTAGAAGCAATGGATGCATCTTTTTCTGAAGGACAGGCTGGTTTTTCGCTGAGCAATGGAACCAGTGCATATTTTGATAACGCCTGGGTCAGTGTGCTTCATGAAGATAAGCTGACGACAGGACCGGTAAATGCCATTCGTATAAACGGACCAGATACGGTTAGCGAGGGAGACAGTGAAGCGGTATTTACAGCAGAAGTGAATGGTGATGCTGTAAACAGCCATATTACCTGGTCTGTGTCAGATAATACGATAGCGGCTATTACAAATGAGGGACAATTTATACCCCTAAGGAAAGGTACCGTTACGGTTACGGCTGAGGCAAACGATGGCTCGTCTACTTGCGCATCATTAGAAGTAACGATTCAAAATGTAAAAGAAGGTAAAAAAATTGTGGCATTGGAAACCACATATGTTACAACTGATCGAAAAACAGTTCCCCGGCTGCCTGAAAAAATTACAGCGGTTTACAGTGATGGCTCCAAAGATATGGTTGATGTCATTTGGGATGAAATGAATAAAGACAGTTTTGCAAATGCCATTGCACCAATGTATGACTGGAATTATGGAAAAGAAATGGTTTATGGAAAGGTAAAGGATACTGCTTTGACTGCAAAGGCAGATGTAAAAGTGAAACCGGTACCCCAGAAGCTGAGTGCCTATCATATTGGGTCTGAGAATCAACCGATTGAGATTGCCCTGGGCGAGAAAATTGATCTTCCCAGAATGACATATGAATCAATGGTATATGACTGTGGTGATCAAAAATCTTTCAAAGACCCGTTCTCATTCCTGTGGTGGGAAAAATCCGATTACCTGGTGAGTGCTGATAAATATAAGGCAGGAGATTTGATTGTTGTTAAAGGACATGTGGGCAAATACGACAATGAAATTAAAGCATTCTATAAGGTTATTGGTCAAAGGGAAAATGAAAAAATTTATTTAAAAGCGTTACCGGAAGATTCGGGGAAGGTAACAGGTCCGAAAGAAATCCTGGCAGGAAAAACAGCAACTATTACAGCATTTGCAAATGAAGGTTATCAATTTGCGTATTGGACTGTTACGGATGAGAAAAATAACAAAACATCAGATATTCTGCGAGGTAAGAGTGAAATAAAAGTAACAGGAACTCCGGATGGGGAAAAAACATATATTGCTAATTTCATACCATTGCAGGAAGGCAATGGTGAAAAGGAGATCCAATCTGTTAATGGAAATTTTGATTACTTATACCCATATGCACAGGTTGCCCTGATGGTAAAAAACGGAGATGCAAATGCATATAATTGGTCTGTAACCGGAGATATAGGAGTAGCCCGGGATGCAGGCGGCCTGAATCAGGATCCCAGAGAAGCCGGAATGCCTACCAATATTACCGATACTGGAATTTTAAGCTTAAGCTCCGATGCCGAAGGAATTGTTACAGTAACGGCAACGCCGATAGCGGATGACGCAGGTCTGGAGGTTCTGACTAAGGATATCCGTGTAGAAAAATCTGAAAAGGTAAAGCTGGCAGATGATTATGACAGTAAAATAGAATATGCACCATCTGTTTCTGCAACAACCTGGGCAGGATGGAAAGGTGGTACGGTTTACAATCGATACGGGAATACGGAACATAAGTGGAACAGTGCGGTATCTGATGAAAACAGTTATGCACATATGGAGTTTAGCGGCACAGGAATACAGGTCATTGCTGAGTCAGGAACAAATCTCGGCGGAGCTGCTGATATATTCATAGATAATATTTATTATGGAAAATACGATGTCACTACTAAGAATGGGACGGCAAATATGTATCACTATGTGCTTTTCGCAATAGAAGGACTTGAAGAGAAACAGCACACAATCGATGTAATGCCGGCAGCAGCCAAAAATCAATATCGGTTATCTCTGGATGGTTTTATCATTACAAATAAATCTGACGATGAGCCAGTGGGACAGCCGGAAAGCATTACATTAAAGGCAGAGCCTCAAGACGGTGGAGCTGCAGAGGGACCGGCACAGGTAAATGGTGGCGAAACAGCCAGTTTCACAGCTGTTCCGAATGAGGGCTATCAATTTTTATATTGGTCAGTTTTAGATGAGCTCACCGGAGAAAGTTCCATAATTCCAAGAACAAAAGATATCCTTACAGTAGTAGGTACCGAGAATGCGCAGAAAACTTACACAGCATATTTTGCAGAGAAAACAGGCGACAGTGAAGAAAGGGAAATCCGGCCCATCAATGGTATACTGGACTATCTATATCCATATGCCCAGGCTGCTTTTCACATTCCCGGTGCAGACGTATCGGAGTATGAATGGTCCGTTTCAGGAGATGTGGGTGAGAAGTATGATGCCGGGTGCAAAGATCAGGTTCCACAAGAAAATGGCTCCGCTACGAATATTACAGAAAATGCAATACTGAGTTTAAGCTCCGATGCAAAAGGAACAATTATGATTACAGCTGAGCCAAAAGATAAAGGACTCGATATCCTAACAAAAACAATACGCATAGCAGATAGAGAAACAGTTAGTCTGACAGATGATTTTGATGAAGGGATTGTGTATTCTCCAAATGTTTCAGCGAATACCTGGTCTGAATGGAAAGCTGGTTCCAAGTACAGCCGCTATGGCATGACAGAGCATAAATGGAATGCTTCCATTGCGGATTCAACAAGTTATGCAAGCTATGAATTCCAGGGGAGCGGCATTCAGGTAATCACGGAATCCGGCACTGGTTCAGGCGGATCGGCAGATATTTATATTGATCATATTTATCGGGGAAATTATAGTGTTTCCAACAAGAATGGAACGGCAAATATGTATCATTATGTATTCTATGCAATAGACGGATTAGAGACAGGAACCCATACGATTGATATTGTGCCTACTCCGACTGCCGGCCAATATCGTGTTCCACTGGATGCGCTGGTTGTCATTGACCGCTCAAAAGAAGCTCCATTATACAAGATTGGCGTTTCTCCAAATGATGGTGCAATGGGAACAGTCAGCGGAGACGGTCAGTATGAACAGGGAGAAACCGTCACCTTAAGTGCCAGGGCACTGGAAGGATTCCGGTTTGTGAATTGGAGTAAAAATGGTGAAGTTGTAAGTACAGAATCAGATTATGAGATTACCGTTACTGAAGATGCAGAATATATGGCTATGTTTGAAAAAGCATTATACGAGATAAAGGTATCGTCTAATGATGAAGCCATGGGAACAGTTCGAGGGGGAGGAACTTTTGAATCAGGAACGATGATTACCATAAGCGCAGATCCACTGGAAGGATATCTGTTTTCCCACTGGGTAAAAGACGGAATCATTGTAAGTGAAGAATCAGACTATGCCTTTACTGTGGATGGAGAAAGCGGATATATTGCTCATTTTATTCCAAAAGGGCAGGAGCCGATTGAAAAATTTAATTTAAGTGTCAGTTCTGAAGATGAGACCATGGGACATGTCAGCGGTGGGGGCATATATGAAAAAGATTCTATCGTGCTCATAAAAGCAGTTCCGCTGGAGGGGTATTGGTTTACCAACTGGACATGTGAAGGTGAAATCGTAAGTGCTGAACCTGAATTTGAAGTCAGCGTAACTCAGGATAAGGAATTTATTGCCCATTTTGAAAAAATACTGCTTACCGCTGTGAATGAAAATGGAGAATCAGAAGATTTTAGAAGTCTGGGCGACGCTCTTGTCTGGGCGGAGCAGTTTCCAGGACAGGTGACTTTAAGACTGTGCAATGGAGTTGAGGAATTTTCTATTGAGGAGACTATCCTATTTGGTACAAACATTAATTTCCAGGTCGGCGAAAAAGTATCGGTATCAATCGCAGAAGGCGTAACCCTTTACAATGAGGGAACAATTATAAATAATGGTATCTTTACAATCAAAGGAGAAGCAGAAAATACAGGAACATTTATTAACAATGGTAATGTTCAAAATTATGGAAAGGCAATTGGTGGTACCCTGAAAGGAACAGGTGTCATAGAAGGTAATAAGGAAAAGCCTGATTTTGAGATACCAAATCAGATAAATGTAATCTATGACGCAGAACAGAAATTAGGCAAAATCGGACTTCAGGAAGGATGGAGTTGGGAAAATCCCCTTATTACACCGGAAGTTTCGAATAAAGGATATGCGGCATATTATACACCGCAAAATACCGGTAATCATGACTGGGAATCGATAACCGGATGGGATGCAGACAAAAAGTCGGTAAGACAAATACTGCCTGTAAACGTAGAGGCGAAAAAGGTAATGGCAGCTGATATCCAGGGAGTGGCTGATGCGGAATATACCGGTCAGGCAATAGAACAGAAAAACCTTACCGTAAAGGGATATGTTTTAGGTAAAGATTATACAGTGCAGTATGCAGATAATAAAAATTTTGGTACAGGCAGAATAATTATTACATTCAAGGGTAACTACAGCGGAAGTATTATAAAGTACTTTCAGATTAAAAAGGCACCTCAGATAATCAAGGTTCCCCCGGTCTTTAATAAGACATTTGGCAATGGTAAATTTTCCATGTCTGCCAGGAGGACAAAAGGAAACGGAGCTCTAAGCTATAAATCCTCCAATAAGCGGGTAGCCGATGTTAATCAAAAAGGAAAAGTAACAATCAGAGGCTGTGGAAAAACAGTGATACGCATTACTGCAAAGGAGACATCCAATTATAAGGAAACAAAAACAGCTGTAACAATTCGGGTTAAACCGAAAAAAGCAGCAGTTACTTCTCTGCAGGCATCTGGAAATTCAATGCTTACGGTAAGATGGAAAAAAGATACAAAGGCAAGCGGATATCAGATTACTTATGCATTAGACGGCAAATTTAAAAAGGGAAAGAAAAATGTAACTATTTCAAAAAACAGTACCACGATCAAGAAGATCAAAAAGCTGAAAAAAGGCAGAAAGTATTATGTTAAAATCCGAAGCTGCCGTTCTGTAAAGAACGAAAAAATTTATGGGTCCTATAGTAAAGTGAAGTCGGTGAAGATTAAATAGCAAAAAATAGTATTTAGTGCTAATTTGATAGCTAAAATCACAGTTTCCGCTGAAAGAAATTTATTTCAGCGGAAGCTCTGATTACTATACAATGAGTTATTATGCCTAGGTGTTAGCAGAAAACATGATAAAAACATACAAAATAAACAAAAAAGTAGTTGACGAATTAAAAATATCATGATATAGTAATTAACATAAAGAACAAGATGTTGAATGAAAAGCAGTGCAGTAAGTCAGGAGTCATTGATACTCCTTATATTTTAGCAACAAAAATGAAACGGTTCACATTTGAGATTTATGATATGCAGTGAGAGACTGCATTATATATTTTAAAAAAAATGAAACGGTTCACAAATGATTCATTCAACGTACACGTTTAATTCAAGGAGGAAGAATATGAAACAAAAAAGAGCAATGGGTTATTTAGCGGCAGCAGCATTAACAATAGGATTATTAAGCGGATGTGGTTCCTCAGATTCCCAGAAAACCACAACAGACGCAAAAGATGACGCAAAACAATCAGAAACTCAGGCGGCAGACGCAGATTCAACCCAGGCTGCGGCAGCGGATGGTGAAGAGGTAACCCTGGAGTATTGGACATGGTTTCCAAGTAATGATCAGGCAGCTGAAGCGATCAGTGCATTTGAAGCAGCTAATCCCGGTATAAAGGTAAATATGACCGTTATGGAGAGTAAGGCATTTCAGGAGAAGGTGCCCCTGGCACTAAGCACAGGAGAGGAAATTGATGTTATCGGGGTACAGCCTTCTGCGTTTGCAGAACAGGTACAGGATTATCTGGCTGATCTGGAGCCGTTAATGGAAACGGCTGCCGGAGCAGACTGGAAAAACAATTATTCAGAGTCAGCTTTAAAGCAGGCAAATTCATTAACAAATGAACAAACTAAAATGCTGGTATTGGTAAACAGCGGTTCTATGATAGGATACTACAATGCAGATCTGTTAAAGGAAATTGGCTGTGAAGTTCCTGCTACGCTGGAAGAATATAAGGCAGTAGCCGAAAAGCTTCATGAAAAATATCCGGAAAAGTATGCTGGTGTATTTGCAGGTAAAGAAGCATGGATATGTGATGAAATGATGCTGACCGTTCTTGGGCAACAGGGAGATACATACAATCAGTGGAGATATAATGGTGCAGAGATAGACAGTCCGGAATATATCAGTGCATTGAACGGACTTAAGAAATTTTTTGATGAGGGAATCTTTACACAGGATATTATGGATTTAGATTATGCAAGCGCATCAGAAGAGTTTTCTAATGGAGATGCACTGGTATACTTCATGGGATCCTGGGAATCCCCTCTTTTATCTCCAAAGCTCAGAGAACAAAATGGAATCGGGCTTAGCAACGTTGGTGCAATGGCACTTCCGGTAGTTGAAGATGGAGGAAAAGCAACAGTCAGAGGGTATCTTGATTGCTGTATCGGAATCGTTGAGGACTCTGCTAAAAAGGATGCAGCGGCTAAGTTCGTTGCTTTCATGACAGTTGGCGAAGGTGCGGATATATTGAGCAACCAGTTGCTGGGACCTTCCGGCAAGAAAGAATGTAAGACAGATGATTCACTTTTCACAAGCCAGGAAGAAAAAGCAGGATGGGAAACCGTTTGTGATTTAATTGGAAATGCTACGGCGGACAGAAACAACGTTTCCGGATATTCGGATATCGAGGGTGCTGAAGTGCAGAGTGTAATTAATGGAACAAAAACGGCGGAAGATGTTGTGAAATCACTACAGACAGAATGGATGAGTGGAAAGTACTAGAGCGTGTTTGAAAATTCATTCCTGCCATCTGCACGCCCCACTTTGCGGCATATTTGCCCCGAATTCAGGTTACGTAGCCCGCTACGCGCCCTTCATCCGGGACAAATCTCCCACAAACTGTGACGCACAGCTGCCAGAAAACAATTTTAAAACACGCTAGTAACTGGTGGTCTATAAAAGAAATTAAGCCGGCAGGCGTAATGGTCCGCCGGCTTTTATAGATATGGAGGCAGATAGAAATCATGAAAGAAATCGCAAAAAAGAAGAACAGCAGCGGTATAAATAAAAGAAATAATATGGCCGGTTTTTTATTTTTATTACCACTCATTATCATATTTGTGGGACTGTTGGGGTATAGTTTTTATTTCTTATTTAAAAATTGCTTATACAATGTAACGATTTCCTTTAAAAACCCAGAGTTTGTAGGACTGGAGAATTTTAAGATCCTTCTAAAAGATGCCTCTTTTGGAAGAGCATTAATCAATACATTTATTTTAGCAGCAGCCAATATATTATGTGGTTTAACAATCGGATTTTTTATTGCAATTATTCTAAACTTTAGAATCAGGGGAAAAAGATTTTTCCATGCACTTTTTTTTATTCCGTCGATGCTCCCGATTGCTTTAATGGCAGCGGTTTTCAGTTCTATTCTGGAATATAAAAATGGAATGGTGAATCAGATCTTACGAATCATTGGATTAGACAGCCTTGCCCAGCGCTGGCTGGCAGATCCTACTCTTGCGATGTTCTCCGTATGTACAATGTCTATATTTTTGATCGGGATTCCGATTATGTATTATACAGCGGACCTGACTACGATAAGTACCAGTGTATTAGAAGCGGCAACAGTGGATGGTGCAAAGATGAGACATCAGTTGTTTATGGTAATCTATCCAATGCTTAAGAATACACACAAGACGATTATCTTATCTATGCTATTATCAGGTTTTCGTGAAATGGAAAGAGTTTTCCTGATGACAGACGGTGGACCAGGCGGTATTACAGAGATTATAGGTACCTATATCTATCGAGCCTCCCGATCGGCAGGATCCAATATCGGAATGGTTTGTGCCGCTGCATTAGTGGTGCTTTTACTTGCTTTTCTGATATCATTTATACAGTTGAAATTAACCAGTGGAAAGGAGTAGTGGGTTATGGGTAAGAAAAAGAAAAAACAAACAGAATTGGAACAAGATTTATTTTCTATTTCAAAAGGAAATAAAGCGGTAATGGTAGTGTTTTTAATTGTTATGGTACTTATATGGGCTGTTCCAATTTATTCTTTACTAAAAGATTCGATGAAGGTAAATGGTTTTCAAAATTATATTTATGTACTTACCAATAAGGTCAACGGGGTTTCATTCTACAAATATTTTGTAAATTCTATCATCAATGCGGTTTGTGCAAGCGTTTTACTGGTATTTATTTGTTCTCTTTCAGGTTTTGCATTTTCTAAAATTAATTTTACCGGCAGTAAATTGATTTTTAACATGGTTATTATGTGCCTGGCAATTTCAGGTCCCATTTTGATTATTCCTTTATTTTACATATATAAAACAGCTCATTTATATAATTCGCACGTAGCAGTATTTTTGTCAGAGACGTTGATTACCATACCATTTGGTGTTCTGATGATGAAGAATTTTTTTGATGGATTGCCGGGAGAATTAATGGAATCAGCTAATGTAGATGGGGCTTCAATTAAGAAAACTTTTTTTGCCATATATTTTCCATTGGCTAAGCCTGCGGTAATTAATCTGGCTGTTCTTCAGATTATGTGGTCATTCCAGGATTTTCTGTTCCCTCTGATGTTCCTGACACAGGACAATAAGTATACAACTACGGTGGCTGTAAATGCTTTTAAGGGTGCATATGGTATGTCTGCCCAAAATCTGGGGCGCTATAATGCGGCGCTGGTTTTAATATCTGTTCCAACAATTATACTTTTTATATTTGCACAAAAATATATTGTAAATGGAGTTACTTCCGGCGCAGTAAAAGAATAGGAGATAGTTCCAATGAATACAGAATTATGGTATAAAAGTCCTGCCCGCTCGTTTAGTGAAGCTTTACCCATAGGAAATGGACGCCTGGGAGCAATGGTGTTTGGCGGGATACCCCGGGAAAAAATCTTACTGAATCTGGATACTTTCTGGTCTGGCTGTAAGCGCGGCGATGAAAGGGAAATTCCGGAAGAAACAATTCGTAAGATACAGACCCTTACGCTAAATGAACAGTATAAAGAGGCAGAAGAGCTGACAGAAAGCAGCTTACTGGGTGATTATAATGAGTCCTATATGCCATTAGGATTACTGCATTATGAATTGGATCATACAAACAGCGATTGCATTACCGATTATAAAAGGTGTTTGGATCTTGAAAGAGCAGTACACACCGTTTCCTACAAAATAAATAATGCAAACGTCACAAACCAGGTTCTGGCATCTTACGAAGATAATGTAATTATGATTAAAATAAAAGTGGATCCGGTTTCCAGGATAGATATGACTCTATGGCTGGACAGTCCGTTACAACATCAGGTTACAGTTCCAGATGCGAATACGATGATTTTATCAGAGCAGGCACCATCACATGTGGTACCAAATTATATAGAATGTGACCAGCCAATCCGTTATGATGAAGATAAACCGGGTATGAAAGCAATCTGTCGGATGGAAATTTGTACCGGGGGCGGCTCGTCTTATATAAAAGACGGTAAGATCAAAATAAAAGGAGCCACAGAAATAACAATGCTTCTTGCCGCAGCCTGTGGATATAAAAGTTATTTTGAGAAAATAGAACAAAGGGAAGAGGTACTGCAGAAAGATTGTGCAAAACAATTATTCGGGTTACGTCAGTACACTTATCAACAGCTCTTGGACAGGCATACTGTGGATTATCAGAAATTGTTTCATAAAATGTATTTTACACTCAATGAAAGCAGAGATGAGCTGTCAACATCAGAAAGGTTAGAGCGGCTGAAAAGTGGTGAGGAAGACAACGGGTTATTTTGCCTGTACTTTCATTATTCCAGATATCTGATGATAGCAAGTTCCAGAACAGGCTCACAGCCTGCTAATCTGCAGGGGATATGGAGCGATAGTGTGCGGCCGGTATGGAGCTGTAACTGGACAATAAATATCAATACGCAGATGAATTACTGGATGATTGGGCCATGTAATCTGCTTGAATGCCATGAACCACTGATGAAAATGGTGAAAGAATTGAGCATAGAAGGCCAGAAATCCGCTAAATCCCAGCTTCACTGCAAGGGGTGGCTGGCGAATCACAATATAGATATCTGGAGACAAACTTCCCCTGTAGGCGGGCTGGCAAAATATGCGTTCTGGCCAATGGGCGGTGTATGGCTGACCAATCAGATTTATGATTACTACCGATTCACAAAGGATACAGACTTTCTTAGACATGAGCTATGGCCGGTTATGCTTGGTGCAGCCCGGTTTTGTGCAGACTGGTTAATAGAAGGGCGTGATGGATACTTACATACGGCGCCGTCCACTTCTCCGGAAAACACATTTTATGATAAAAATGGAACAGAGTGTGCGGTAAGCAATTCAACTACAATGGATATTTCATTAATGAAAGAACTATTTATGAATTTATTAAAGACATACGAAGTTTTAGGCGAACGGGATAGTTTTTATGACGAAATAAAAACTAAATTGGCAAAACTTCCGGAATACAAAACAGGAAAAGATGGACAGCTTCTGGAATGGATATCGGAATTCCAGGAAAAGGATTCTGGTCATCGCCACTTTTCGCCGCTGGTGGGATTCCATCCGGGTAGGGTAATTAATAAAAGGGATAACAAAGAGCTGGTAATTGCATGTCAAAAATTAATTGAGCGAAGATTAAAATCCGGTGGTGGACATATTGGGTGGAGCTGTGCATGGCTCATTAATTTATTTGCCAGACTTCAGGATGGAGAGCATGCTTTTTACTATCTGAAATGTTTATTACAAAAATCAACGTATGATAATTTATTTGATTTGCATCCTCCTTTGGGAGAGAATGATGGAGAAAGAGAAGTGTTTCAAATCGACGGTAATTTAGGAAGCGCAGCCGGAGTTGCTGCAATGTTTGTTCAGAGTTATCTGGATGAAATTGAATTATTGCCCGCTTTACCAAAAAACTGGACAGAGGGCAGCATGGAAGGAATATTGGCAGAAGGAGGATTTGAGGTTTCGATAAGATGGAAAGAAGGAAACTTAGCAGAAGCATTTATTGTTTCTAATCTGGGAGAAAAGGCAAGGGTCAGATATCGGGAACCAATTAAGGCAGAGACAGAAGCAGAAGATGAGCTTCAGGTTACTTATATTTCCTCCTGTATAATCGAATTTCCTACAAAAAAAGGAGCAAGATACACGATAACGAGAAAATAATACTCTATATGTTATGTTTTAAATGGCGGGTTCTTCGGAATCTGCTTTTTCGTTTTATATTTACAATGGGGCGTTGCCATAATTAAGTGAATTACCTGACAACGTTCCCATTTAAATTTTTCACACTTTCTTTAACGGTAAATGTTGCATTGTGCACAAGTACCTTAGGATAATCCGTATAATCACCTTTCATACGGGCATATAGAAGTTTGGCAGCGTGATAGCCCATTTTATCCATAGGTTGTTCAATGAGGGATAACGGAGGTGTAACAACCTGGGAGATAGGAAGATTGTCATATCCAATAATAGATACATCATCCGGGACTTTTAATTTCAGATAATTGATGGCAAGAAATCCTCCGATAGTCATATCATAGTTACTGATTAATATTGCTGATGGGAGATGGCTTCCCTGATACAGATCCATGATGGCTTCATAGCCGCCTGACATAGTATAATGTCCATTTTTGATATAGTAGTCATGAATCGGGAGATGATATTTATTCATTGCATTCTTATATCCGTTAATACGTCCCATTGCTGTATATAAATGTGGATCACCGGTAAGTATAGCAATTTCTGTATGCCCCATTTTAATCAAAGTTTCCACAGGTTTAAACGTAGACAATTCGTTATCTAATACAACGCAGTCTGTTGGATGAGTTGGTATGAGCTGGTCAATTAACACAAGTGGAATTTTATCTTGCTGAATCATATCAATTTGCTTACCATCTGTGGAGAATGGAAGCAGTATTATGCCATCCACCATGCGGTCTAAGAGAAAGGCCGTTTTTTTAAGTTCCATATCAGCATCATCGTGGCATTCACTTACAATTACACAATAACCTCTGGGAAGGAGATATTTTTCAATAGAAGCGATAATTGTTGCACAATAAATGCTGGAGAGCATTGGACATAGAACAGCTACGGCAAAAGATTTGCTGGTTCTAAGGCCCTTAGCTATGTTATTAGGACGGTAGTTTAATTGTTTTATTGCATTTTCTATGCGAACCCGGTTCGCCTCTTTAACGGGAACGCCATTAATATATTTAGAAACTGTGCCGAGTGATAAGCCAGCTAACGTCGCAACATCATGAATTGTCGAAGACATAAATCATACCTCTCTTTTAATTATTTAAGAAAGAAAATAAGAAATTTCTATCCTTATATTAATATATCATAAAGTAAATCGATTATCAAATATGATAAACGAATAAGTGAGCAAAAGAAATAATGTCATTGTAGATAAAGATTTCCTTTTGTATCAATATGTATTGTATGTTATAATTTTCTTCAGGAAAGCAGGATTCATATATGAATTTGCAAATCAATCAAAGAGATTGGGAGGAATAAGATATATCAGCTGAATGAAAATGATTAGATGAAGAGCTTATTTGTTCTTCATCTTTTTTGGTCGCAATGTGAGACTGCTAAATATATGCTCTGACGAGTAACGGGTCTTATGCTTTTGTACAATATACCAACGAAAGAGGAATTCAAACGTGCTAAAAAATAAATTGGAAAAAACGGTGATTTATACGTATCTGGCAATTCTTATTGTGATCTCTGTCATGATCGTAGTCTTATATCAGTATGTCAGAAAAAGTACGCGGGAAAATGCCATAGATAACCAGAAAGAGGTTACCAGACAGATCACAGATCAGGTAGATACTTTTCTGGATAATATGGACAAGATCGCACTGCAGGTTATGGGAAACTCAATTATCCTTGAGAGCTTTCAGAATACGGATAAAAATGCACAGAATAACTATTTTGATGCCAACCCTGTTTTAAAGGCAAAACTGCAGTCCGTGTTAATGAAGATAAACGGACCAGGTGATGTGGTGGAGAAGATCTGCGTTTATAATGATAATATGGATTATTTAAGCTACGGAGTCTTGAATGAAGATAATAACAAGGTGAAAGAGAGTCTGAAACAGATTCCGGTAAATAGCATAATTGAAAAAATTGATCAGACGAAACACAGTAAGCGGCTGGTTTCCATTCATGATGATTACTGGAGAAACAGTGAAGAGGAGACGGTTTCTGTATACCGAAACTTAAAAAGTACAACAAATGGCCGTAATTATGGACTGATCGAAGTACAAAGACCAAAAAAAGAATTACAGAAGATTTTCGCATTGGAGAACAGCAGTATGAATCTGTTCCTGTTGGACAGTGAAGGTGCACTGATATATTCCAGTGGGACGAAAGCGGATACAAAGCTGCAGCTACTGAAGAATCTGAGTCTGGAGACGGCGGGAATCAGTGAGAAACAAAAAGAGGCAGAGGGAAAGGAACAGCAGTTGATCACCTGGAATACAGGAGAAAACTTTGGGTGGCGGGCAGTGGTGATGCAGTCGGAAAAGAGTCTGCTGAGTTCCCTGGGCTTATTTACGAAGTTTATGTGGGGATTTATTGTGCTTTTGACGGCTGCAAATGTAATTTTTCTATTTGTTGTAATTAAGAAACTTTTGATGCCCTTGAAATTGCTAAATAAATCGGTAAATGAGGTAAGTCTGAATAATTTGTTCCTGCAGATTGATAATGAAAGCCAGATAGATGAAGTAGAGAATATTAATAAGGCATTTCGTGCGATGTTTGAGCGCCTGAACAGTTCTATCGAAAATGAAATTAAATCTAATTTTCTGGCACTTCAGGCACAGATGAATCCTCACTTTCTCTATAATACACTTGCCATAATCAGTGCGGTTGGGATCGAGGATGACAATGAGAGGATTCCGGTATTGTGTGAAAAATTATCAACTATGCTCAGATATTCCTCCTCTTATGAGGAACGTATGGCGAAGCTGCCCAGGGAGATTAAATATGTGGAAGATTATCTCTGCCTGATGCGGGAGCGTTATGATGGAAAAGTGGAGTATGAAATTGAGACAGATGGTCAGCTGGAAGATGTTCTTGTGCCTAAAATCAGCATACAGCCGCTGGCGGAGAATTGTTTTAAACATGGATTTGCAAATAATCCATTTCCCTGGAAAATAAAAATTCGCGGGGCAGCCACTGAGAGCGGATGGTATGTGGAGATCGAAGACAATGGGTGCGGGATGACCAGGGAAGAGATCGCAGCGATTGAGGACAGAATTAGTCAGATGGTCCAGAATCCGGTTGAACTGTCACGTTTGTCTATTGGAGGACTGGGACTTGTGAATACAATGGTCAGGTTTCAAATGCTTGACCCGAAAGTTTATTACAGAATTCAAAATCATGATATGGGTGGATTGGTTATCAGAATTGGAGGGGATCTAAATTGATCAAGGTATTAATCGCAGAGGATGAGCCGCTTATTGCGAAAGCTTTAGCAAAGCTGATTATAAATAGCGGCATGGATTTTGAGGTGGCCGGCATAGCAGAAAATGGCAGGGAAGCTGTAGATCTGTATGAAAAGCATTTACCGGAGGTTGTATTTACTGATATTAAGATGCCCATTATGGATGGATTTGAATTTTTGCAGATATTGAAAGACCGGCAATACGAACCATGTACCATTATACTGTCAGGATTTGAAGATTTCAATTATGCCCGGCAGGCTATTTCTTATCAGGTACTGGACTATTTATTGAAACCCATATCCAAGCAGATGCTCACGGATATTCTGAACAGGGTACGGATTATATCTTTGCAGAAAGAACAGGAATCAAAGAATAATCTGATTAAGAGCACGCTGGAAAATAAGGGGCGTCAGGATATCATAGACGGAGACTGCATGTTGGCACTGATTTGTATTGGAGCTTATCCGATGTCACCGGACGACAGTATGCTGCCGGGAGTTAAGGTGTGGAATGAGATAGACCTGGAACGGGATTTGGTTCAAATGGACTGTACAGAGGCTACCAGCTGGGTTTTTAATGGAAACAGCAGCGTTGAGCGTATTTTAATTCTGGAAGCGGCGGATCCGGCACTGCAAAATATGATAATGAAGAATGTCTATAACCGTCTTAAGGAGCAGACAATTCTTCCGGTTACTTTGATGACCCACAGGCGGACAATAGATATTACATCTGTGGGACCTATGTATAATGAATTAAAGGTTACCTTATACAGCAGATTTATTTTTGGAAAGTCAGCAATGATCTTCTTAGAGGATCAGGTTGTGGTTTATAAGGATAATGAAATCAATGCTATTGTGCAGAAGATATACAAAAAGATTTCTGCAAATGATTCCAAGGGAATAAACACCAGTTTGAAGGAACTGTTAGAATTCTGCGATCAGAACAACCTCAGCCAGAAGCGGATTTTGAAATATCTGAATATTATACTGGCATATTATTGTGAAAAGTTTCCGTTGGCGCAAATGACGAATATTGACTTTGAATTCATGCTGTCTAATGCAGAGAGCTATGAGAATTTGTACCTGGAAATCACGGAGATGCTCAGAACATCTTTGACGCTGCCGGATGTGACGCAGACGGTTCATCCCCTCGCTTTAAAGATAAAGAGTTATCTGGAAGAGAATTTCGAGAAAAGTGTAACAAATGAAATATTGTCCCGTGAATTCGGCTTTGTGTCTTCGTATCTGAGCAAGATCTTTAAGAACCAGTTCCGTATGACTCCTGGAAATTACCTGATCAAACTGCGTATCAATAAGGCCAAGAGCCTGATTCGGGAAAATCCGGACCGCTTAATTAAAGATATTGCTGATGCAGTGGGCTATAATGATCCCTATTATTTTTCAAAGGTGTTTTATAAAGAAGAAAATATGTGGCCTTCCGATTACAAATAACGGTGATGGTCTGAAACTGTTTATTATTTTCCATCCGGTGTTTCGGATATTACATTTCGTTTAGAAGGTGCTTCAGCTATAATAATACTAAGTCAAGGGACAAACGAACTTGAGAAATTATAATTCAGGGAGGAAATACGATGAAGAACAGAGCAGTTAAAAAAGGATTGAGTATTATTTTGGCGGCAGCAATGATAACCGGACTTACCGGATGCGGTGTTTCAGGCGGTGAAGGAAAAAATACCGCCGGGGAAAGCAGTACTTCTTCTAATGCAGAAAGTGGTAAGGAAGCTGGGGAGGGTAACAGTTCGCCGGCTAAAGACGGGGAGATGCGAAAAGTTACCTATATGGTAGGACAGTCAACTTATATCGAATCCGCATTTACTAAAATTGCTGAGAAGATGAAAGAAGAGAAAGGAATTGAGATAGAATTTCAGGTAACGCCTGATTCCCAGGGGACAAATTTAACTCAGACAAAGCTGGCATCGGGCGAAGTACCGGATATTATGCAGCTTAACATTCCGGAAAACTACTACATTTATGATGCCGAAAAAAACTTTATCACAATGGATGATCAGCCCTGGGTAGAACGGCTGGCATTTGATAAATCAGAGATCACTTATACAGATGGCCATATCTATGGTATGCCCATAACCGGATTTTCAGGTGTCATGGGTGTGATTTATAATAAGGAAGTATTTAAAGAGAATAATCTTGAGGTACCGAAGACTTATGATGAGTTTTTAAAGGTATGTGAAACGCTGAAGGCGAATGGTCAGACTCCGATCTACATATCCGGCAATGACAACTGGACTATTCAAATTGCACCTATGATTTTTCTTGCAAATGCGCTGAATGACAAAGCAACTGAAACCTATGATAAGTTATATAACAATGAACTGACATTTGCCGGTATCCCGGAATTTAAAGAAGCGCTGCAAAGCTATCAGGATTGGTTTACCAATGGATATACCAATACAGATTATACAGTGGGAACTTTTGAAGATTCCAAAGAAAAAGTTGCGCATAAAGAGGCAGCAATGATTATTTCCGGTGAATATGCAGTTACTGACATCATGACCAAATGGCCGGATGCCCAGATTGGGATGTTTCCCCTTCCTTACAATGATGTAGATAAATATTTGACCTCTAAATATGTATTTGGTGAAGCAATTCCAAAAGACAGCAAAAATATTGATACTGCATTAGAGGTGCTGAATACCTTGTCCCAACCGGAATATCTGGAGATTTATCTGAGTGCCAATCCGCTTAATTCTCCTTATAAAGATGTGGAAAGTGTAAATATCAATTCTGTCTTAAAAGAAGTCTATGCAGATTATTTTGATTCTAATAAAGTATTGCCGCAGATTGCAGATATGATCGGAAAATTCGGTTCTTTAAACAACGATGTATTCTTCCCGGTATATACCCAGGTAGCCCAGGGCGGAGATATCGATGAAGCAATCGAACAGTTTGACAGCGGAATGCAGGAATATGGTAAAAATGTAGGTGTAGAAGCTTTTCAATAGTTGATTACAATAAGAAAAGTCTCTGTTTCTATCAGGGACTTTTTTTAATACCGGAAAACAGGAAATTTAAGGAGATTTCAGGAAAAGAGGATGAAAATGAAGAGAAAAAAGAAAGCAGCCATGGATATTTATAGTTTCAAGCTGGCTCTTCCGGCTATTGCAATCTATACCTTGATGTTTGCAGTGCCGGTTATACTGGGGGTGTTTACGGCCTTTACCAATTGGAGCATCCGGGATTTATATAATTTTACTTTTAATGGTATCGATAATTTTTTGAAGATTTTTAACGATAAATATTTCTTCCTGGCAATCAAAAATACTTTTTTATTTGCAGTTGTCACGACAGTTGTAAAAGTAATATTTGCTGTGCTCTTGGCAGTTGCGCTGGTGAAGCCGCTTAAAACAAGGAGCGTGTTAAGAAGCGTTTTCTATATACCAAGTATACTAAGCGGTGTGGTAGTGGGACTTATCTTTACTTCGTTTTTTAAAGCCGATGGTATGTTTGATCAGATTCTGAGATTTTTTGGATATGGCGGCGATATTGTATGGCTTGGAAATGAAGCAACGGCTATGTGGTGTGTGATCTGGACCGATATCTGGAAAGGCACAGGATTTGCAATGATGATATTTATTGCAGGTTTACAGGGGATACCGGCGGACTACTATGAAGCAGCAGCTATAGATGGAGCAACCGGATTTAAGCAGTTTTTCAGGGTAACGCTGCCCTTGCTGATTCCATCCTTTACCGTTGTAATTACATCCAGTCTGATTGCCGGATTGAAAGTTTTTGACAATGTCTATGTTCTGACAAATGGAGGACCGGGATTTGCAACGCAGGTTCTGGCAACATATGTCTACAAAAACTATTCTGCGGGATTTCTGGGCAAATCAAGTGCAATGAGTCTGATATTAACTGTGATTGTCTGCGTGTGCACCATAGGGCTGAACAAATTTTTAAGAAGTAAGGAGATCGAAGCATAATGGTAAAGAGAAAAGGAAAATTTAAATTAGCCATATTAGAAATTATGATAATCATAATTAGCCTGATCATTATAATTCCACTTCTGATCATGTTCTTCGGAAGTGTAAAGAACCAGGTGGAGGCAGCACAGTTTACCATTAGTCTGCCCAGTGAGTGGCACTTTGAAAACTTTGCATTTGTAATTGAAACAGGAAAAATTCTGGGATCATTTTTTAACAGTGTGGTTATTACAGGAAGTGCAACTGTGATCGGTGTTTGCTGTGCAGCAATGGCAGCCTTTGTAATTGCAAGAAAAAAGACAAAAGGGGGAGAAAATCTCTATAATTATTTTTTTCTGGGTATGATTGCCCCCATGCAGATTATAACCACTTATCTTATGCTGAATGTTCTGCATTTATCAGGTTCTTTTATAGGAATAATTCTCATATACGTGTCAATTAATCTGCCTTTTAATACATTTTTATTTACCAGTTTTATATCGGGAATACCAAAAGAAATCGATGAGGCGGCAAATGTAGACGGCTGTGGAATCTGGCGTTTATTTTTCACCGTTATTATGCCATTGCTCAAACCGGTGATTGCCACGAGCAGTGTTATTTTTGCAATGAATGTATGGAATGATTTTCAGCTTCCGCTGTATTTTTTAAGCAGTCCGTCAAAATATACCATGCCACTTACAATTTATAATTTTTATGGAAAATATTTTAGTAATTGGAATTATGTATTTGCTGATATGGTACTTACTGCAATCCCTATTTTGATTGTTTACCTGATTGCGCAAAAGTATATCGTAGCGGGTATGACGGCCGGTGCAGTAAAGGGTTGAATTGCATTAAGAATAAGTGATACGAAAGGATAGAAAAATGAAGGCGGTACAGGTGAAGCTGCAAAATTGTGCAGTTCAGGCAGGAATAGAAAGAATGCCTGTAATAAAGTGGGAATATAGCCAGAAAGATGCGGGGTATGAGCAGAAGGCATATCGTATGATAATCAGCGAAGGTACAAAAAAGGTATATGATTCAGGAACAGTATATAGCAGCCGGCAAAATGGATTGGAGGCAGATTTCCCGCTGCATACCCATAAAAAGTACCAAATCATTATTGAAATCACAGATAACACTGGTTATAAGGAAAAAAGTGACCCGGCGTATTTTATAAGCGGAATCTGTGGTCAGTCTGACTGGCGCGGGAAATGGATATCCAATCTGACTAAGAAACCTTTTTTCACAGGGACGAGGTTCGATGTGGGAAAGGAGGTCAGTGCGGCTTACTTATCGGTCTGTGGTTTGGGGCAGTATGAAGCAGTCATAAATGAAAAAAAGGCAGGCAGTTCTGTTCTGAACGGCTCGTGGACAGATTTTCATAAGCAGGTACATTATCAGACTTATGATGTTACAGAGCATTTATGTTCCGGAGAAAACAACATTTCTATAGAGGTGGGAAATGGCTGGTATATTGCCGATACCTCAGAAGACAGACATTTTTATACCCTGAATCATCGCTATCAGCCATATGGTAAATATCTTACCTGTATGGTGCAGATGACAATCTATTTTGCAGATGGAAGTCAGAAGAATGTATGTTCAGATGGAAACTGGTGGACAGCACCAAGTCCAACATTGCTTGCAAATGTTTATGGCTCAGAGGATTATGATGCGGGGAAATGGAGCGGATACAGTGAATTGTATCATCGGACTGGGAAAGAGAAGGCAGTGGAAATGAAGGAGGAAGATCTTCCAGGAGGACACCTCACCCCCATGTTATATCCCCCGGTAATAGTTAAAAAAATTTATGAAACACGGAAGATTACAGAACAGGGAAAAAATTGTTATGTATTTGATCTTGGTCAGAATATGTCCGGTCAGTTTGAAATTCATGTAAAGGGAAAGAAAGGTCAGAAAATAAAGATCACGCCTGTTGAGAAGATAAATGCAGAAGGAAGGTGTGAGAAAACAACAGAAACCTGGTGCAATTATATCCTGTCCGGCGGTGGAGAAACAGAGATCTGGCGTCCGAAGTTTTCGTATGCAGCCGGAAGATGGATTATGGTTGAGGGGGTAACAAGAAAACATGATAATGACGTCCTGCCCTGCATCATTGATGTAAAAGGTTATTTTGTAACGTCAGCGGCTGAAGATACGGGATTTTTTTCCTGCTCTGACAAACGGTATGATCAAATACATGATCTGGTAAAAAGGGCAGTGGAAAGCAATCTGAACCATATACGTACAGACTGCCCCTCCATAGAAAAACTTGGGTGGCTGGAACCAAACCATCTGATGGGTCCTTCGATCATGTATCTCAAAAACGTGGATACCCTGTGGGAAAAAATTTCCGCTGACATGAGAGCGGCACAATATGAGGATGGGGAGAGAGATCGGGACACCGGCTGTTTTCCTCATGAATACTCAGCCGGGCTTATACCATCCATAGCGCCAAGATATGCGAAATTTATTACGGACTGCGGGGAAGGCAGCTTCTGGGATATTATTCCCTGGGGCAGCAGTATTCTGTTAGCGGCGGATATCCAGAATCAATTTTATGGAAATAGCAGAGTGATCAGAGAAAATTATGCGGCAGCTAAAAAATATGTTGATTACCAGTATCAGAAATATCAGGATTATCCTTCTATTTATCATCATTCCGGCAGTGAACATTTTATACGTCACGGACTGGGGGACTGGGGAATCCAGCAGAACAAAGGAGAATGCCGGGAGAATCTGGAGACAGCATTTTTATTTAAAGATCTCTGCCTGCTTTCCGAATTTTCCTTTATTAACGGAGACAGGGAAGCGGGAGTGGAATATCAGATAAAAGCTTCCGAAGTGAGGGATGCCTATAATAAAGCGCTTTTGAAATACGATGAAGCCAGTGACCAATGGTTCTACGATGCTTTTGACTGCAAAGATAAAAAGATAACTCAGGCAAATCAGGCAATCCCATTGTATTTTGGCATGGTGCCTGAAGATAAGAGAACCCTGGTGGAGAAAAGCTTACTGCAGGTTACCGGGAAAGGCAGATTTTGTTCAGGGGAAATCGGACTGCGCTTTATATTCAGAACTCTTGCCGGCCTTGGAAGGAATGATCTGATACAGGATATGATAATGCAGGAGGAGCATCCCAGTTACTACAGGTTTATCCAACAGGGAGAAACGACACTGCCGGAATTCTGGCGGGATGATGCCAGAAGCAGGAACCACGACATGATGGGACAGATTGTGGAATGGTTTTACAGTGAAGTGGCAGGCATTACATCAAAAGATGGTTTTGGCAGCATTCGTATTGCGCCTCAGCTTGTGAAAGATCTAAAATGGTTAAACTGTGAATATCATGCAATAACAGGAAAGATACAGGTTCGTTGTGAAAAAAGAGCAGAAACCTGTTATATGGCAGTTACGGTTCCGGTTAATACACATGCTGTGATCCATCTACCCCAAATATATGACAACATGGTTTATACCTGCAGCCAGCCGGATGTCCACGTCCAAAACGGTGTCTGCCATGTTCCGGGGGGAGTTTATGAGTTCTGGTCTCATCATTGAGACATTCTGAGCTTCGGTGCCATAAGGTGCCATAATTGAAAGAAAATGATAGCTTCGTTATTATATTTATCCAGCATCCATGAACAGCTTTTGTTCATGGATGCTTTTTCTGTTGTGTTGGGGTTTAGGTGATGAATGACGCTTTGTAGATGTAGGGCTTACCGCAGAACTGGCAGTTTCTAACCTTCCCGGAGCTTTTCACGACTATGAGGGCAGCAGATGGTGTTACTTTGCTTTCTGACGCAGAACACAGATGATACAGGGGTTGTACTATTTCAGATAATTAGATATAATATGATAAAGGCGGTTTTCTTGTATACATAATAAGATAAATTATATCTACGGAGGCAAAAGATGATTAGAACAATGGAAGAAAGTAGTATGAAATCTCAGAATATCACAGATGATTTTCGGGTTGGTATTGTAAAATGCAGGAAGGATGAGTATCTTTCCATTAAAGAAGTGAATAAGGGATTTCTCAGACTATTCGGATATAAAGTTGCGGATTTGGAAGAATGCTTTGGCAGTGGGCTGGTTAACATCATTCATGCTGATGACAGGCAAAAATTACTGCTGAACATTAAAGAATCAAATCAGAATAAAGATAGAATTGTCTGCTGCTGCCGTATGGTCTGTAAAGATAGAACCTATCTGTGGGTACAGTATTTCGGACAGAGTATCAAAGATGTAAGCGGGGAAGAGATCATACTTGGAATGATCACAGAGAGGATCATGGATCAAGAGGAAGCGAAAGGATTCCTTCACACCAAATGTGGAGTCGGTCCTTTCCTGAAGGATTTAGACGTGGCTTCAGAACAGTCAGAAGTCATGATTTTTGAGTGGGACGTAGTCACGGATACCATGGCATATTCCAGTGATTTTCAAAACAGTGCGCATATAATCCGTGAAATAAGCAGTCATCTGGTGTCATCACATTATATTCATCCCGATGATAAAAAGGTATTGATGAATCTACGCGAAAGTGTAAAGCAGGGGAAATTATATTCAACTTCAGAATTTCGTATCCGGAACGAGAAAAATGAGTACATCTGGTATCGGATTCATGCGATCACACAATATGACAGTGATGAAAAACCTGCCAAGGCGGTAGGGATGATGTTCTGCATTAATGAGGAAATGCAGGTAATAGAGCAGCTGCGCGCCAGGGCAGAACGAGATGTACTGACCGGGCTTTATAACCGGGAAGAGACGGAAGAGAGGATCAAACGGCATTTGCAGGGAAAACCGGCTAATTCTTGTGCTCTGTTGATGATAGACACCGATAATTTCAAACAGATAAATGATACGAAAGGACATATGCTTGGTGATGTAGTTCTCTCAGAGCTGGCAGCCTCGATGAAGAACCGCATGAGAAAAAGCGATATCGTAGGGAGAGTCGGCGGAGATGAGTTCATCATATTTATGAAAGATATCGCATCAAGGGAAGCTGCCAGTAAAAAGACGGAAGAATTACTGCAAGGGTTCAGCCATCTGTTTAAAAATGAGAAGATGGCGGTTCAGATTACCTGCAGTATTGGAATTGCTGTATACCCGGAAGATGGGAATGAGTTCAAAACATTATACCGCCATGCTGATCAGGCATTATATCAGGCAAAAATCCAGGGTAAGAACCAATATGTGATGTACGACTATCAGCACTCATATCAGATTGAGGAAGCAGGTTATTCAAACCTTGTCACTGCTATTGATTCTGAGATAAAGTCATCAGGGCAGCAAAGTAATGTTTTATCTGATATCTTTAAAATACTCTATAGAACGGAGGATACAGAACAGGCAATTAATCTGACCCTGGAGATTGTTGGAAGGCGATTTGATGTGAGCCGCGCCTATATTTTTGAATCTACAGAGGATGGAAAATATCATTCGAATACTTATGAATGGTGCAATAAAGGAATTAATCCGGAAATGGAGAATCTTCAAAATATAGATGCCAGCGAGGCTGGAGATTACAAGACAATGTTTGACGATAATTCTATTTTCTACTGCAGGGACACCCATTTGCTGCCCACCACACAGAGGGAGCTGCTGGAAAAGCAGGGTATTTATTCTACGCTGCAATGTGCATTCTGGAAAGAAAAGGAATTTGCCGGATTTGTAGGGTTTGATGAATGCACAGGTTTACGTCTGTGGACCCGGGAGGAAGTTGACGTACTGTCTATGGTTTCCCAAATGCTGACGACCTTTCTGCAGAAAAAAAGGGTAATGGAGCGGAATGCAGAAATGGAATTACAGATGCGTACTATACTGGATTCCCAGTCTTCCTGCATTTATATCGTGGAGAAGAATACTTTTGCACTCCTATTTTTAAACTCAAAGGCAAAGGAGTTTCGACAGGGTATCCGGCAGGGAGAATGCTGTTACAGTGTATTATTTGATAAAAAGGAACCCTGTGGGTTCTGCCCGCTCCTTGAGGACCGGGTGTGGGAAGGTAAAATGGCAGAGGACAGTATACATTCAAAAATACATGCATCTTCCACGAAATGGTTTGGAAAGGAGGCATATCTTGTTTCATTCCGAATTGAATCGAATGCAGCATTACTCCATACCCGGCAGGATATGGAACATCATATTACTGCGGAAAAAAGTATCGTGGATTGTATCCAATGTCTGACTTCCTCCGAGTATCTGGAAGATGCCATTGAATACGTTCTCGAAATTGTACAGGATTATTATCAGTCGGACAGGGTATACATTATTGAGATAGATGAATCAATGGGAGTGGTAAGCAATACTTATGAGATTTGTGCAGAAGGGGTTGAGCCCCAGATTAATATGCTGCAGAACGTTCCCCTTGAGGCGATTACTTTCTGGATGGAGCAGTTTGAATTAAAAGATTACATTAACATAGAAAATGTTGATGAACTGGGAGATGAACGCCACCTGGAATTTGAGATATTAAAAGAGCAGGGAATCAATAGCCTTATGGCGATACCCCTCTATGTAAAGGGGGAGATGAAAGGCTTTTTAGGAATCGATGATCCGAAGATACACAAGGAAAACTTTTACTATCTGAAGGAACTCAGCTATTTTCTTGAAAATGAGATTTCAAAAAATTCACTGAAAAAGAAATTGGTTAAAATGAGCTATCAGGATTCTATGACGGGACTGGAGAATCGAAATAGCTATATGACATATTGTGATGATTTTTTAGAAAGCCATCCCGCTCCGGTAGGTGTGGCATTCATGGATATCAACGGATTGAAAAAGCTGAATGACTTAAAAGGACATCTTTGCGGGAATATGCTGATTAACCATATCGCAGAGAAGATGAAAGAATTTTTTCCAAAGGAGCGTTGCTTTCGGCTTAGCGGGGATGAATTTTTAATTGTTACGCAATCCATGTCTTATGATGAATTCCGAAAACAATTAACCGGTTTGACAGAAAGCCTGACGGAAGATGGACACAGTTCAATAGCTATAGGAACAACCTGGAGTGATGTGGAGGCCGACCTGATTGATTTGGTGAATAAAGCGGATCGGCTGATGTATATTAACAAACAGGATTATTATAAGGAAACAAAAGATATCTCAGTTACAAAGATCCCTTTACTTCGGGGGCTGTTGGAGTCTATCCTGAATAACGAATATCTGATTTATCTCCAGCCGAAGCTTAATGTACAAACGGGGAAAATAGACAGTGCGGAAGTCCTGGTACGTTATCGGGAAAAGGATGGCACGATCTCTTCCCCTGCTAAATTCATACCAATGCTGGAAAGTGAAGGATTAATCTCAAATATAGACTTTTTTGTGATGGAAGAAGTGTGCAGGCTGCTGACTAAGTGGAAGGCTGCGCACTTATCAGACATGAAATTAGCAATCAACTTTTCCAGAATCACCCTGTTCGATCATCATTTTCTAAAACAATTCCAGGATATCTTTGAACGATATAGCTTAAGGCCGGGGCAACTGGAGGTGGAAGTAACGGAAACCCAGGAAACTTTGAATAAGAAGCTGATGGCACGATTACTGGATGAACTTAGTAATCGGGGATTTCGTATTGCTTTAGATGATTTTGGGGTTGAGTATTCTTCTTATGAATTTTTGCTCATGGCAAATTTTAATCTTCTGAAGATAGACAAAGGCATTGTTCAAAGGTACGGAGAGACAAAGAAATGCGAAACTTTAATGAAACACATCGTTGATATGGGGCATGATCTTGGCATCAGCTGCTGTGCTGAGGGTGTGGAGACGGAAGAACAATTTCACTTTATAAAATCAATTGGCTGCGATTATATACAGGGGTACCTGATTGGGAAGCCGGTATCTATAGAGCAGTTTGAAATCAAATATTTGGAAAAATAAAAACTATGGTGTGCCAGGCTTTTCGAAGCCTGGCATTTTAAATTCCCCCGGTAAAAAAAATCCCCCTAAACAAGTAAAATACCTCCTCACAGTTTGAAGCAAATGATTGCTATAATGTGATTATATAAAGTTTCCGGAATCAGAAGTATGAAGTACCCTGAGAGATCAGTCTTAAAAAATGGAAACTTATAGAAGGAGGAACAAGGATGAAGAAAAAGATTTATGGTTTGAAACGCTGGCTCGCATTGACGCTGGCAAGCTCATTAATCTGTACCCTGGTGCCGGACATCGACACACTGGCAGCTGCTTCCGGGCCCAATGCAGAGGAGGGAGCCGTGACACAGGGGGCTGCAGAGGAACCCTGGATTGCATCACCTTATGTTAATGAGAAAGGAGAAGTGGTAGAAGGGCTTGAAAATGCAGTCAATGGAAAGCGCCATTGGCTGGAAACGGATGAATCTCTGCCGGTTACAGTGACGGAGGATAGTGGTAGCATTACAATTGGAAACAGCATTGTTGAACGCCGCTTTCAGCTTCCCGGGGAAGGCGGAACTGAATTTTACACAGACAGCTACAAAAATCTGTATATCGATAAAGAGATGATGGATGGGGAAACAGTAATGCCGGAAATTTATCTCGGATTATATGATAAACCTTACCGGGAGGTATACAGTGATGAAGGAATCAAAATACATAGGGATTCAATTGCATCTGCGGACAATACGATAGAGATACCGGACAACTGTATCAAAGTGGATCCGGATTACTACTATGTAGGAGGAACCCAAAATAACAACACCTTTGTGTTTGACGGATATACAATCAGCGAAAGCTGTGAAAAGCCCTTTGAATGGACTTCTAACGAAATCTTCGGAGATCCGGCGGCGAAGGAGTGGCCGCCGAAAGGAAAACACCTGGAGTTTAATTTTTCAGCACCAGACTCATTTCCGGAATCCTATCGGGGAATAAAAATAAAAATTATCTACGAAATGTACGACAATATCCCCGCAATGAAAAAGCGTGTGGAGATCGTAAATGAAGGAGACAGCCAGATTATGATTGGGCGGCTGGCACCGGAAGTAATCAATGGAAATCAAAATATGGATGATCTGCTGGCTATGGAAACCACATACACCTGCGGAGATCAGAGCACACTCCCCATTAACCGCCCGCTTCCCTGCAAATGTGACCTGGAAAAAGAGGGAAGCCCATTTCTGGGACTTCAGGATATCACCCACAGTTGTTATGAAGTCGGACCGGCTTACGAACTGGCAAAGGGAGAATCCATGATCGGGTTTGATACCTATGAATTCGTACACAGCACCTACTGGTTTGAATTGAAAATGCGGGAACGTCTTGGTATCTACCGCACACTGTTTCCGTGGATCACAGATAACCCGCTGACCCACCATAATACAGGGAGATTGACAAAGGAAGTCATTGATCATGCAGCAGAAGCTGAATTTGAAATGATCATACAGTCTTACAGTGCTCCGGATGAATCCAAACAGATGCTTGCCCGGGATCAGGCAACTCTGGATAAGTACAAAGAGCTGGTGGATTATGCTCATAGCAAGGGAATTGCAATCGGAATCTACCAGGCACAGTACACGAGAGGACAGTACAGCCAGAATAAGGAGTATGGTACAAACGCAGAAGGACAGTGGGGTGCCTCCATGTGTCTGGCATCCGCAGCCTTTGATGATTATTGGGATAATTTTAAAAATTTTGTACAGTATACGGGGTTGGACTGTGTGGAGATTGACGGTACCTATCCTGGAAACTACTGTAACTGCGGGGAACAGCACGTGAACAAGGATAAGGAAACGGATCCGGCGAATCCGTTAGATGCAGATACTGGAAAAGCATCAAAATACAAATTCCACAACGGTGTCTTTGATTCCCAGGTTAAGCAGTGGGAAAACGGAGTCCGCATGATGTGTGCAGAATTCCGTGATATGGGTGTATTTGTAAAAGTGCCTGCATGGTATTACTTAAACGGCGCCAACAAATGCGGTATCGGATATGAAGAGGCAGCCTGGAGCCAGCCGAGACAGGAGCAGCTGCTGTATGGCCGTCAGCTTATGCATAATGCTTCCTATGGCAGAACAATGTCCATGAGCTGGTCTCATGTACCGTTTGCAGAATATCACGGCGGCGGCGGGGACGCAGCGTTCCAGCCTTTCAAAGAGAAGAAGGAGGACTATAACTGGGTGATCGCCCAGAATATAGGGAACGGAGTCAATTCTGATTTCCGGGGACCGGCATTATTTGACGATGGAACACAGGATATTCTGAATAAGTGGGTAGAATTTTACAAACGTTACCGTGGGATTGTAAACTCCGATATGGTTCATATTTCCCAGGCAGCCTATGATGCTGCAGGTACCAACCGGCAGCGTGGCGTTAAAATGGATACTTTATACCATGTCAATGCAATGAATGATGGGGAAAAGGGGCTCTTATGGGTATATAACCAGACCGATGAGAAGAAAACCGAAGTAATCAGTGTACCGATGTATTATACCGGGCTTGCAAAAGAACTGAATTATCCGCCGGTGCCGCTGAAAAATTCTATGGGAAAAAATGTCCACAGATATGGCGCTTATCCGCCGAACTACAGCTGGCTTCCCCAGTCTGAACCGAATTACAGACAGCCGGATGCCCTGGCTGGTGATTATGGGCAGGCAGTCTTTATGCGTGAAGGAGTTCAGGAGAAAGTATTGTCCATTGACTCTAACGGAAATGCACAGCTGGAAGTGACTTTGCCTCCTATGAGTTTTACTTATTATAGTATTTATAATTCTGAGGAAGCGCCAAAAGTCAGCCTGGAGGTTGGAAAGGTGACCGGACTGACCGCTCAGGAGGCAACCGAAAATTCGGTAGTGCTTGACTGGGATAAAGATGTTGCCTTTAAGATGATCGAAAACGGTATTGAAATTGAAAAGCCGACAGTTACGGTTGACAGCTATATGGTATACCGGGACGGCGAGCTGATCGCACAGACTATGGAAAATACATACGAAGACACTTCCCTGGTGGAGCAGAAGAACTATGTTTATACGGTAAAGGCAGTCGCAAAAGGTGTGGAAGGCAGCTTAAGTGATCCGGTATCCGTAGATACAAAAGCAGATAACAATGCACCCCAGGTTACAAAAGTGGAAGCGAGAAGTGATACGGTCATTGAAGTTCTATTTAATGAGGCAGTAGATACTAAGACCGCAGAAAATATCGGAAATTACAGTGTCTCAGATGGCATCAGTGTGAAGGAGGCCCGGGTTGAGGAAGCGAAGGTTACGCTGACGACAGATACGCTTTCCATGCTGCAGCCGTACACCATAAAGATAGAAAATGTCTGTGATGCTTCTGCGGCAAAGAACCAGATGGAAGTACACAAACAGAAAATCATCTACGGCTACATTGCCAAGTTTGGATTTGAAAAAGCAGGTGAAGGGCTGATTACGGATGCGTTCGGCAATTATACCGGAAAAGCCAGTAATATGGAAACACTAGAGCAGACCTACGGCTCCGCAGCAAGACTGAAAGAAGAAAAAACTTCTTATGGTAATCTGGGAAGCGGACTGCTAAAGGGGATGGACCAGTACTCTATGAGCCTTTGGTTTAAGACCGATTCAGAGAAAAAACAGATTTTACTGAGCCAGGGGCAGGAAGGAATTCCGGCAGACGATCTGACACTTACGGCGGAGTCGGGAAGCCTGAGCTTCCATGCCAGTGATGCAGACAGTAAAGAAGTTGCACTCAGCGGCGGAACCGTTCTCCCCGGAAAATGGAATCTGGCGGTGGTTGTAAGAGACGGACAAACGTTTACGCTTTATTTAAATGGGGAAGCTGTGGACACGAAGACAGCTGACATTGGTGTAAATGACACCCAGAATGCTTTACTGGCCGGTGCCATGAGGAATAATGCAGGCGGTGACCGCGTGAACTATTTCAGCGGCGATATCAGCGAAATATCATTATATAATGTATCTCTGCAACAGTCAGACGTAACACTTTTGGAGCAGTCGGGATTCGTTGCGTTCAGTGCAGCTGCGGACTCAGCTAAGTCATTGGATGAGTGCCTTTACACAGAGGAGAGCTACAAACCGCTTGGAGATATCATTCAGGAGATTGACAAAATGGATCCGGTAAGCATAATGCCGGCGGAGATTGTTGATTTGATGAAACGTATGCAGGAAGCGATGAATGGTTTAACTCTAAAAGACAGCAATAAGTCGTTAACGGCACTCTACCATATGGACGAGGCTAAGGGAGATGTTATTTCCAATGCGGTGCAGGGTTATAATGCCGGGTTCATAAATGGACAGTATATGCGTATAGCTACACCTTTCGGACGTGGTGCCTATATGTATGAAAAAAATCAGAACTATATCTCCATTCCGGATTCTCCCATTGCAGGGCTGGATACGTTTAGCGTACAGGGATGGTTTAAGCCCCAGTTATTTTTAGACAATGAGGTTACGGATACCGAAGATGATTTTACCCATGTCAGAGGAACTCCAAAACAGGTACTGCTGTCAGATCAGGGCGGAAATATGGTGCTTTCACTTCAACAGAGAAAACTGGTTCTGGAAGTTTCAGACGGCGCACAGACGCAAACTCTGAAGTCCGCAGATGAATTTGCAATGGAACAGGTAACAGGCGGAGAATCCCGTCAGGCATGGAACCATTTTGCAATTACCCGCAGCAAAGATACCTTTACCCTCTACTTGAATGGAAATAAAATGGGAGAGGTCTCCCAGCAAGGTGTTGACACAGGAAGATCCTTAACGATAGGTGCGAAGATAAATGATGAAAAGGTCAGGGAACTCCAGTACAACGGCCTGGTGGATGAATTTGCTTTCTATAGTACAGCGCTTGGACAGGATGATATAAATGCTTCAGCAGAGGCAATTCCGTTCCGGAAATCAGAGAGGGAAAACCTTGCGCTGAATAAGACACTGAACAGTGACGGAATGACAGATCCAAAAAGGCTGAATGATGGTAAAGTATTGGATTATGCAAGTAAGGATACTCCCTGGACGGCACGTTCCAATGGTACATCGGATGGTCTGAAATACCAGATTGATCTGGAGGCTTTGTATGACATTGATACGGTTTCCCTTACACAGTTCTTCCGCAATTATAATAATGAAGAATTGAGAAGATATCGGGATGTGGTAATTCAGATATCCACAGCCAGGGATTTTGCACCTGAAAATACAACAACAGTCCTCAATACCGATTCGGATAACAGTATGGGGTATGGGGCAGGTACCGATCAGACTTTCTATAGCTTTGAATTAGGCAATGATTTGATTCTTGATAAACCGGTAACGGGACGATATGTACGCCTGATAAACAGCGGATTCTATGGACTTAGCGGAAGCTATTCCGGATATGTTAATGTATCCGAGCTTGAGGTTTACGGCTCAAAGGCTGCAGCCAGACCGGAGATCAAGGTATCAGCTGATGACGTGAATCTGAAAGTTGCGGGAGACAGAGAATTTGTAAAAGTTACCACTGATCTGGATACAAACCTGGCCGATTTAACCGTTGAGTCCCAAAACGAAGAAATAGCAGCAGCAAACTGGAGTAAAGCGGATGGCCTGCAGATCAACGGAGTGGGAAAAGGGAACACGGATATTATAATAACCCATCCAAAGGACAGCAGTATCACAAAGGTTATTCACGTAACCGTTGAAGGTCTTGAGCCGGATGCTGTTATAAATGATGATAACGAAGCAATTGTGTATAACGGAAGCTTTACTTATTACAGCGGCAGGGGCGGTGATCCGGATGGCGTTACAGAGTATAACAGAGACATCCACTATGGAAATCTAACAGGTGATTCGGCAGAATATACCTTTACCGGAACCGGAATTGATATTATTACAACGGTTAATACCGATGGCTGTCTTCTGGGCATTACCATAGACGGAGAGGCACAGAATGATGTCAATACCCTGATCCCAAATGAAAGATATTTTAAACGGGCAAACCAGATGTGTGTATTCAGCAAAACGGATCTGTCTTATGGGGAGCATACAATACGACTGGAAAATAAAGGCGGAAATATCACAATAGATGCACTGCGCACCTATGCTGATGAGGACAAGATTGTGGATAAGACCCAGTTACAGCAGGTGCTGGAAACAGCAGAAGCTTATATTCCGGATGCTTATACAGAAGTGAGTTTTGCCGTACTGGAAGCTGCTATTGCAGAAGCAAAAGCGGTTTATGAAAATGAATATGCGGATCAGGACGCAGTAGATGAACAGATTGGAAAGCTTCAGGATGCAATTGCACAGCTGGAAAGTATATTGGCGGATCTGACGCAGTTACAGTCCTTATACAATGCAATTGAACAACTGGATACGAGTATCTATACAGAAGAAAGTGCAGCAGCATTGAAAGAAGCAATGAATAGAGCAGCCGAAGTTCTGAAAAAAGAAAATGCAACAAAGGCAGAAGCAGCCGAGGCTGAATCCGGATTGCTGGTAGCGTTGGCAGGACTGGATAAAGTGGAAACGGAGCCGGAACCGGAAACGGATAAATCACTGGCGAAAGCTTTATACAATGCATACAAAGAACTGGATCTGTCCGGTTACACAGATGACAGTGCAGCTGAATTCACAGATGCACTGGAGGCATTACAGATAATGATTGACAAAGAAGACGCAGCGCAGGAAGAAGTAGATGCAGTTATAGCAGATCTTTTGTCCGCAGCAACAGCACTTAAGGTACAGACGGAAGATCCGGAGGTACCGGAAATCGAGACAGACTTCTCGATGCTGAACGTTCTTTACTATGCATATGCCGGACTGGATACCGGAAAGTACACAAAAGAAAGTGCAGATGCTTTCCTTGCAGCACTTCATCATGCAGAGGTAGTACTGAATAACCCAGATGCAGACCAGACAGCAGTGGATGAAGCGGCAGCAGCACTGGCAAAAGCAGCAGCAGAATTAACAATAGAGCCGGAGACACCAGAGATCACAACAGATAAAGCGACTTTAAAAGTGCTCTATAGTGCCTATGCGGGACTGGACACAGCGAAATACACCCAGGCCAGCGCCAATGCACTGAAAGATGCCGTTGCCCGGGCGGGAGCTGTATTAAACAATGCACAAGCAACCCAGGAACAGATTAATCAGGCGGCATCCGGGCTGATGGCAGCAGCAACCGGACTGGAACTGAAACCGGTGAAACCGGAAGAGCCTCCCAAACCGGCAGCACCTGCACTGAAAAAAGGCCAGATACTTACTTATAAAGGACTCCGGTATAAAGTGACCAACCCAACACCGGGCAAAGCAACTGTATTAGTAGCCGGGGCTTCTAACAGGAATGTAAAGAAAGTAACTGTTCCATCAACGGTAACGTTAAAAGGAGTAAAATGCAAGGTAACCAAGATAGGGCAGAAATCCTTTAAGGGTTACAAGAAACTGGAGCAGATTACCATCGGTGCAAATGTGACTGCCATTGGACAACAGGCATTCTATGGAGACAGCAGACTGACATCTATTACCGTTAAATCAAAGGTACTGAAGAATGCATACAGCAAGTCACTGAAGGGAATTTCTTCAAAAGCAAAGATTAATGTCCCGAATTCAAAAGTGAAAGAGTATAAGAAAATATTTAAGAACAGAGGACAGAAGAGCAGCGTAGTAATTAAGTAAAATTAGTATCAGCAGCATCATAATCAGAAACAATGCCCTTTTCCCGGCAGAAAACGGTTTAACCGCAGCCGGGAGGAGGGTATTGCAGCAGAGAGAAAAAGGAGGCACATCATGAAACAAAAAGATACGAAAAAGATAATGGCACTTACCCTTGCAGCTGCAATGACATTTTCGGCGCTGCCGGTGGAATATGCCAATGCGAAAGAGGCAGATCCCGTGCCGAAGACACCATTAATTCAGTTTGATATGGAAGTACTGAATGGAAGCAGCCTGACAAACCTTGCTAATGGAGAGGCAGTTGTGGTTACCGGAAATCCGAAGCTGGAAAAGGGGAAGGAAGGGGAAAATGCACTGCGTCTGGATGGGGATACCTATATCGATTTAGGAACCAGTTTTCAGCCGGAAAAAGATTACACGCTGATGGGATGGATCAAACAGGACCCGGGGGCTGCAGACGGGCAGGCTTTTGTATCCCGCAGTTACAGCAGTGTTATAGATGACCAGCTGGGAGTAATGTTAAAAAACGGTACGGTTATCCATGAGGTGTCTTTTAAAAAGGGAAATGGAAATACCGATTATCAGGCCATCAGCAGCCCTGCGGACGCACCCCAGGGAAGATGGAACCATATAGCAGTGATTCGCTCAGGTCCGGAGGTAAACATTTACATTAATGGTGTTCTGTCACAGTCGCAGGGCAGTCTGTCGGACGAGCCGTTTGCCGTAAACAGTAAAAATATGTATGTGGGAAGAGACTGCGATAAATCCGGAACACCGTATACACAGCACGCATATCGGGGATTAATGGATGATCTCCGTCTGTATGATACTGCGTTGGATCAGGAAGAGATAACAGAAATTTATGAAGCATGCCGAAATGGTTTTATTGTGGAAGAAGTCAGCAATGGAAGACTGGTGTTAAAGCTGGATAAAGAACCCCAGTCGGCACCGGATATTTCAGATTTCACCGTGGAATTTAAAGAAGGGGACAAGTATCTGCCGAACAGTTTGAAAAGTTGTGATTATGACCATGATACCCGGCAGGTAACACTTACTTTTGATGAATTAGAAAATCATACACAGGGAGATAAGATATTTTCCATAAGTATTACTTACCAGGATGATATGTTGACCGAACAACTGACCGTAGCTCCGGCGGGGGATAATCAGGTTCCAGAGGCAGTCACAGGTGGTGTAATCAACCTTTCCACAAAACTGGGAAATGAACCCCATGTAAAAGGAATGCTTGAGGTGAATTATGAATTTAATGATCCGGACGGTGATTCGGAAGGAGATACAAAATATCAGTGGTATGCATCCGATACAATTGACGGTGAATATGTACCCATAGAAGGAATCCGTACACGTACTGTGATCCTTCTGGATCAGTATGTAGGAAAATATTTGAAATGTGAGGTTACGCCTGCAGACTGCTATGGCAATGTGGGAGAGCCCAGGATGAGTGAGCCAGCCGAAGCACCGGTTCAGGCAACAAAAGGCAACCCTCTCACAGACTGGATGTATGAATCGGGTTATGGCGTGTCCCATCACTTTTTATCCAATTACTTTAACCTTCCTCATGTTTATTCCAGCCCGGAAGAAAAATGGGATAGGAACAGCATGACATGGGATGAGTTTGTAGGGCAGTTTGATGCCGAGGCATATGCAAAAGAGATTCACGACACCGGAGCGAAATTCGTGATTCTTACCGTAGGGCAGAACTCGGGCAGCTACTGTGCTCCAAACCTGGTATACGATCAGTATATGCGTGAAGCAGGCCTGCTTGGCGAAGGTGAGGCTAATCCAAAAACAGTTTCTATGGAGAATGACCTTCCGATGCGTATTGCGGATGCATTGGAGAAGTATGATATTAATTTAATTCTGTATCTGCCTTCTAATCCTCCTCACAGTGCCAGCTGGGATGAAACAGGTACACCAAACGGCTATGGGTATTTTTCTGATTACCTGGTAACGAAAAAAGTATTTGACTATACACCGGGAACAGATGGTATTCCAAATCAGAGATCCAGGAAAGTGCTTTCTGAAATGGTTGAATGGTGGTCCCTTCATTATGGGGAGAAGATATCCGGCTGGTGGTTCGATGGCTGCTATCCATGGGGAATTCTTCAGAGTCAGATGGACATGAGCCTGGAATACAATCTTTCTACTTTGGCAAATGCGGCAAAAGCAGGCAATCCATACAGCATTGTTACCTTTAACCAGGGACTGGATGTTGGCTGGGCATTTAACAAGAGTAATCCTTATCAGGATTACACGGCAGGAGAGTCACAGGGGTTGGATACGTTTCCGGTAAAAGGACGCTGGGCGAAAGACAGCACAGACTGTCAGAACTTCATGTTTGGTCCGATTGGAAACCGGGATAACTGGTCGGCAGGCTGGGGCTGCAGCGGCACTTCACGTACCGAAGAATTCATGATAAATGCAATCAAGAATGGAATGGGAAATGATTATGCCATGGGATTTGATACCAAAGTAAATATATTTGGACATCTGGATCCTGATCAATATCATCAGCTTGTGGCAGTGAAGGATGCAATCAGAGGCGGGGATGAAATCCCGGCAGACCTGATACAGCTGCAGTCATTATATGACGCAGTATTACAGATGAATATGGATATCTATACAGAAGACAGTGCAGCTGCCCTAAATGAAGCAATGGGTATTGCATACGCTGTCCTTCAAAAAGAAAATCCCACTAAGTCAGAAGCCGCAGATGCAAAGTCCCGGCTGCTGGTAGCGATGGCGGGACTGGAGAGGATAGAAACAGAGCCGGAACCGATAACAGATAAATCACTGGCAAAAGCATTGTACAGCGCTTATGGGAAACTTGATCTGTCCGGATACACAGAAGAAAGCGCGGCAGCATTTGCGGACATACTGGAAGCATTACAGCTGATCATTGAAAAAGAAAATGCAGCTCAGGAGGAAGTGGACAGTTCCATAGCGGATCTTCTGGCTGCGGCCGCAGCATTGAAAGTTTTACCGGAAGAACCTGCGGAACCAGAAGTTAAGACAGACTTCTCTATTCTGAATGTACTTTACCAGGGATATGCCGGACTGGATACCGGAAAGTATACTACAGAAAGTGCAGAGGCTTTCCTTGCAGCACTTCATCATGCAGAGGAAGTACTGAATAACTCAGATGCAGACCAGACAGCAGTGGATGAAGCAGCAGCAGCACTGGCAAAAGCAGCAGCAGAATTAACAATAGAGCCGGAAACACCAGAGATCACAACGGATAAAGCGACTCTAAAAGTGCTCTATAGTGCCTATGCGGGACTGGACACAGGAAAATACACCCAGGCCAGTGCCAATGCACTGAAAGATGCCGTTGCCCGGGCGGGAGCTGTATTAAACAATGCACAAGCAACCCAGGAACAGATTAATCAGGCGGCATCCGGGCTGATGGCAGCAGCAACCGGACTGGAACTGAAACCGGTGAAACCGGAAGAGCCTCCCAAACCGGCAGCACCTGCACTGAAAAAAGGCCAGATACTTACTTATAAAGGACTCCGGTATAAAGTGACCAACCCAACACCGGGCAAAGCAACTGTATTAGTAGCCGGGGCTTCTAACAGGAATGTAAAGAAAGTAACTGTTCCATCAACGGTAACGTTAAAAGGAGTAAAATGCAAGGTAACCAAGATAGGGCAGAAATCCTTTAAGGGTTACAAGAAACTGGAGCAGATTACCATCGGTGCAAATGTGACTGCCATTGGACAACAGGCATTCTATGGAGACAGCAGACTGACATCTATTACCGTTAAATCAAAGGTACTGAAGAATGCATACAGCAAGTCACTGAAGGGAATTTCTTCAAAAGCAAAGATTAATGTCCCGAATTCAAAAGTGAAAGAGTATAAGAAAATATTTAAGAACAGAGGACAGAAGAGCAGCGTAGAAATTAAATAAAATCCAGCAGCACAAGAGAGCATAAGCTAGAGCGTGTTTTAAAATTGCTTTCTGGCAGCTGTGCGTCACAGTTTGTGGGAGAGTTGTCCCGGATGAAGGGCGCGTAGCGGGCTACGTAACCTGAATTCGGGGCAAATCTCCCACAAAGTGGGGCGTGCAGATGACGGGAATGAATTTTCAAACAGGCTCTAGTACAGCATTGCGCAATGCTGTACTAGCTTGTTCTGCGTTGTATGTTGTGAATACAGCGGTGGGCAGAAAAACGGTTTCCCGCTGAGCCTATGTAAAAAAAATCCACCCATACATGTCAAGTCTGTGTATTCCTTAAACACGGGTTGGCTGATAGAATAAAGACATACCAAAACAACACGAAAAGGTGAAGGAGGAAATATAATTATGAAAGCAAGAACAAGAAAAATAACAGCACTGTTAGCAGCAAGCTGTATGAGCGTCGGCCTACTGGCAGGATGCGGGGGTTCCGGAGAAACTGCAGCAACAAAAGGAGAAACAGGAAAAGAAACAGCAGAGGCATCCACGGAAAAAACCGAAGGAAGTACGGCTGGAAATACAGAATCAGACACCGCGGCTGCGGATGCAGGCAGTGAAGCAGGCAGCGAAGGGACAGCTGAAAGCACCGGAAAATCCATTACCCTGATGGCATCCCAGAACTGGGTAAAAGATATTGACAGAGAACTGTTTAAAAAATTCCAGGATAAAACAGGAATAGAAGTAAAGGTTCTTGTGACTCCGGACAACGGTTATGATACCCTGCTTGGCACTTCACTGTCAGGAGGAAGTAATGCAGTGGACATGTTTATGTACTCAGCAGGTTCCAGTATGGTATCAGCGGGAATACAGGATGTAGCGGTAGATCTTTCCGGAGAATCCTGGACAGCAGACATGGAAGACTGGGCAAAAACCGCTAACAGTTATTCGGATAAAGTGATTGGATTTAGTACATGGGGCGTAGATTATGAAGGTATTTTATATAACAAGACCCTGTTCGAAGAAAATAAATGGGAAGTTCCTACTACATGGGATGGCTTTATGGCTCTTTGTGATCAGATTAAGGAAAAGGGAGTGATGCCGCTCTATGAAAGTATCAATGGTGTATGGCATGCACAGAGCTGGGTATATGGTCTGACACCGGCAATGTATGAAGAAAAACCAGATTTTCCGGCTTACCTGAACGAAAGCGCTGACAATAAATTTGCAGACATAGCATGCTTCAAAAAAGGTCTGGAGCAGATTGAACAGTTAATTTCCGCAAAAGACGGCGGGGAGCCTAAATACTATACCAATGATGGACAGTCAGAGGATTTCTTCGGAAGTTATCCATCTCTACAGAACCGTGAAACAGCAATGATGTTTACTTATTCCGCTTATGCGGCAGAACTTGCGGCAAACGGCAGCACAGATGAATGGGGAATGTTCCCGGTTCCATTACTGGATAACCAGACCGGTGTATCCAATGGCGGCGGTGTATCCAAATTTATCAATAAAAACAGTGACAATATTGAAGAGTGCAAAATGCTCCTGAATTTCCTGGCTGAAAAAGAAAACCTGGAAGCTTATTATGCAGCACGTACAGACCTGGTAACCGCTGCATTCAAAAATGTAGAGAGTGTAAGCACAACAACTGCTACCACAGATATGCTGGAACGCAGCAAAAAGACACCGGAAGTTATGTTCATCAAAGATGTATTATATTTTGACAGCAATGTTTACCAGTACATACAGGGGTTTGCGGAAGGCACATGTACGGTAGACCAGTTTATTGAAAACTGTGACAATTATCGTGCGGAGATGTTTGAAGTGGCAGCCAGCGAAGCTGCTCAGTAGGGACATAATGATGGAGTGAAATTGAAAAATTTCACTCCATTCTTAAAAAATCAGGAAAACAAAAAGAGAGGAATCAACAGTGTATAATAAAAAAATTTATAAGAGTTATTTCACGGTTCCTGCAGTTGTGGTTTACACCCTGCTCTTCATGGTTCCAGTGGTACTGAATTTTTACTTTTCACTAACGGATTGGAATGCATTAAAAATCAGTGGAGAAACTGCAAGATTCATAGGTTTTAAAAATTTCCAGAAAATTTTCCAGAATCCGGAACTGCTGTCAGTAATCGGCAGGACTGTACTGTTTGCGGCAGTGACGACCATATTTAAAAATGTAATTGGATTTGCTTTAGCACTTGCATTTAATGAAGGAATGAAGACAAAAAATGTATTAAGAGCAGTATTCTTTCTGCCGGCAATGTTGTCACCCTTAATTATTGGTTTGATTTTCGGATCTATATTTATGAAAGCAGGATTTGCCAATCAATTACTGAGTGCCATCGGGCTGGACAACTTAAGCAGGGCCTGGCTTACTACAAAGGAGACGGCGCTTGGTACCACGATGTTTGTAGAAATCTGGAGACAGGTCGGATTTAACATGGTAATTTACCTTGCAGGACTTCAGCTGATTGATAAAAGTTACTATGAAGCGGCTGCCGTAGATGGTGCCAATGGATTACAGAAGATGCTTTATATCACCATTCCAAGGATTATGCCATCTTTTATCATTAATCTGTTGCTGAACTTATCTCAGGGATTAAAAGCCTTTGATATTATTTTTGTACTGACAGGCGGTGGACCTGCGGGATCCACAGAACTCATCAATACATTGGTATTCAAAGAGTTTGGAAAAGGATTATATGGAATGTCGGCAGCATATGGGGTTATTGTATTTATTATAACAGCAATTTTTGGAATTGCGGTCCTGAGGATTAAGGACGGCAGTGATGATTAGGAGGGAACAAATGAATACTAAGAAGAAAGCAAATATGTTATTGATCGCAAAGGAAATATTCTTCTGGGTACTGGCACTGATTGTCATCGTTCCATTCCTGATTGTAATCTTTAACGCATTTAAAACAAAACCAGAATCAATTAATATGGAATTAACGCTTCCTGCAAAGCTTCATTGGGAAAACTTCAAAGAAGTGTGGGTGACCGGAAACATTCCGCGGTCCTATTGTAATAGTTTTATTATCAGTATCACCTCCGTAACCGTATCTGTTTTATTTTCTTCTCTGTGTGCTTTTGTATTAAGCAGGAGCAGAACCAAATGGAATAAAATTCTTTATGTATATTTTGCCATGGGATTAATGTTTCCCGTCAGCATGGTAACAATTGTGAAGGTGCTGCGGGTATTGCACTTATATAATAGTTTAGCAGGCGTTATTATATTATTCATAGCTTTGATTCTACCGATGAGTATTTTCCTGTTTTATGGATTTGTATCCGGAATACCAAAAGAGTTGGATGAAGCAGCGGTCATAGATGGTGCAGGGGCTTTTCGGGTGTTCTTTCAGGTTATTTTTCCACTGCTGAAACCGGCAGCCGTAACCGTGTTCATGATTAACTTTCTGAACACCTGGAACGACTTTACCGTTCCGCTCTATGTATTACCCGATCCGGACAAAGCAGTCATTGTCCAGCAGGTATATAATTTCTATGGAACTTATACAGCCAATTGGAATTTGGTAAGTGTGACCATATTGTTTGCTATATTACCTGTCATGGTGGTTTATCTGGTTGGTCAAAAATTTATTATCTCAGGCATGGTGGCCGGAGCAGTGAAGGGTTAGGAGGAAGTGTAACAATGATAACAGCAATTTTGATTGGAGCAGGACAAAGAGGCGCTTTCGTTTACGGGGAATATGCTAAGAAGCATCCAGAAGAATTCAAAGTGGTGGCAGTTGCGGAACCACTGGAAGAAAGGCGGACAGAGTGCATTCAGACACATGGGATCAGCCCGGACAGGGCATTCACAGACTGGAGGGATCTGCTGGCACTTGGGAAAATAGCAGATTGTGCCATGGTGTGTACCCAGGACCGGTTTCATCTGGAACCAGTCAGAGAATCACTGCGCCAGGGATACCATGTGATGTGTGAAAAGCCTATGTCCCCCAATCCGGAAGAATGTGTGGCAATGGGCGAGTATGCAAAACAGTATAAAAAAACTCTGACTGTCTGTCATGTTCTGCGCTATTCTCCTTTTTACAGTGCATTGAAAAATATTATAGACAGCCAGGTAATCGGAGATATTATCAATATCCAGCATCTGGAATGTGTAGGTTACTGGCACCAGGCACACAGCTTTGTCCGGGGGAATTGGAGAAATTCCAAAAGCAGCAGCCCTATGATACTGCAGAAATCCTGTCATGATATGGACATTCTCGCATGGCTCACCGGCAAAAAATGCCGGAAAGTTTCTTCTTTCGGAGCACTGACCCACTTCAAAAAGGAAAATGCCCCAAAAGGAGTGGCCAGGTATTGTATGGGAGGATGCAAAGCAAGAAGCCAATGTCCATACGATGCAGTGAAAATATATCTGGAGCAGGAGGAATGGTATTCGGAAACCATACGGAAGGTAGTAGCACTGGAAGGTACCAATGAAGCAGTCAGCCTTGCACTTAAGGAAGGTCCTTATGGAAGATGTGTATATGACTGTGACAATGATGTAGTTGATCATCAGGTGGTCAATCTGGAATATGAAGATGGAGTGACAGCCAGTTTTACCATGTGTGCATTTACAGGAAAAGGAAGCCGTGTAATGAACATTATGGGAACCCGTGGACAGATTCTTGGAGATATGGAAGAGAATACCATTGAGGTACTGGACTTTCTCACCGGAAATTCTGTTAAGACTACCGTCAAGACCGGTAACTCCGGACACAGCGGAAGCGATGATAAGTTTATGGAGGGATTTCTGAAAACGGTGCAGACAGATGGGGCTTATTCCTTGTCAGGGGCGGAAGTATCAGTGGAAAGTCATTTGGTGGCTCTTGCAGCAGAAGAGTCCAGAGTAACCGGAAAAACTATAGAAATGGACGAATACCGGAAGAAAATAGCTGAAAGAATATAGAGTGCATATAAAAGTTATATATTTACATATCACCCCCCAAAATTAATAAGAGTGATGCTTGTAGTAATCGTAACTAAATGATAGAATAATAGAAACGGTCATAAATATATGATTTCAATATCAGAAAAGAATAGGAGGAAGGTCTATGCAAAGTATTTTGCACAGGCCTTGAATCGTATCAGAATGGAAAAAGAACCGATAGTAAAAAAATTATTCCGAACGTATATTTTCTGGATTATAATATGTATTTTTGTGATACTTTGCAGTACGGTTTTGTATGCCGGAAATGTAATTAATTCTAATATTACGGAAACTCAGAAGCAGCTTACTCTGAGTATCAATCAGAATATAGAAAATTATTTTCAGGATATGAATGATTTTTCCATGGAGCTTATAAAATCCAGTATGTTTCGTGAGACAGCTCTGGGCAGGCTGCCGGAATACTATGAAGAAGGCCGCAACACGGTAGATTTATTCTCCAATCTTTATCTGGAAGCTTATAAAATGATCCAAAAAAAATACCATGTTGGAATTATTACGGATCAGAATTACTATATCTGGATGGGGAATGAATACTTTATTGAACGTCTCCCAAAAAAGGCACCTGATACATATCAGAATCTTGTAAAGGATGGAAGTGCGGTCATAAAATATCTGGAAAAAAATGAATATCTTTTGGAGGCTATGGGAAACAGATCCATTACTGATAAAGACAATTCAAAAATAACATTGTCCAGAAGTTTTGGAGGCAGCAGCTTTTTTTATAATGGATCTGCGATTTTAGAAGTACAGATGGATGCAGATGAATTTACAGAAGATATGCGCAGGCTTTCATCCAGCAAAAATGAAGCGGGGCTGCAGATCCATATTCTCAATGATGCAGGGGACACGATATTTTCTGAGACGGAATTAGACAGCAAAAAATTTCTGGAAGAAAATGACTGGAAGCCAGGAAGCTTTCGAAAAAATGGCTATTACACCTATGTCTATAAGATTTTCAATTCTGACATTTATGTACTCTACACCATATCAATACTTAGTTATTATAATAAATTACTAACATTTTTGGGGATTACTATTATATTTTTTCTGATTATTACGGCACTTATGATTGCGGTAAGCTATCGTGTCTCCAGAGAGATTTCCAAACCGATTCATGATGTCTGCCACGAGCTGAGAAAGGTGGATCTGGCGCAGGGAATCCGGTATCAGCGGGTAGATACGGATATTCTGGAACTGGATTATCTTTCCAACTCGATAGGAGAATTGAATGAAAAATTAGAAGAATCCATGCATCACATTATAACGTTAAAGGATTTTGAAATACACTCAAAGCTTCTTGCATTGCAGGCGCAGATGCAGCCGCATTTTCTGGTAAATACACTTACCACCATGGGATCTATGGCAGAGGAAACGAAGAATCAGGATATTGCAAGAATGTGTTTGAATCTGACACAGATGTTTCGCTATATATCGGCAGAAGAGAGTGAAGGTGTACGCCTGTTTGAAGAGATGAAGCATGTGAACAGATATGTGGATATTATGAAGGAACGTTTTCCAAATGCACAGGTTGATAGCGATATTCCGCTGGAGATGATGAATATCCGGGTTCCCAAACTGATCATCCAGCCCCTGGTAGAAAATTCATTTAAATACTGCAACCGCAGCAAGCCTCATATTAAAATCGCAGGAGAATTGCGGGATGGAAGATGCTGGAGCATAAAGGTCTCTGATAATGGCGCCGGTTTTTCAGACAGCAAGGTGGAAGAAATCCTCAAAAAGTGTGAAGAAAGCATGGATGGAGTTAACAGCCTTTCCACTAAGATAGACGGCATGGGACTAGTAAATGTATATGTAAGGCTTCAGCTTTTCTATCGGGAAGAAGTAGTCTACGAGATAAATCAGGAAGGAATTGTAATTGGAGGGAAGGTTTTATGAAGGCAGATGAAAAGGGAAGTATCAAAGCGATTGTTGTAGAGGATGAACTTAAGATAGGGACTTATATAAAGCACAAAATAGAATATCTGGACCCATCCATTACCGTGGCAGCCCTGGCGGAAAATGGGAAGCGGGCGCTGGCACTAATTGAAGAACACCAGCCCCAGGTAGTATTTACGGATATCTCTATGCCGGTGATGGACGGGCTGGAATTATCCAGAATTGTTAAAAATACTTATCCGGGCATGATTGTGGTCATTATCTCGGGATACTCAGATTTTTCCTATGCCCAGAAGGCTATCAAATATGGTATTTTTAATTATATACTTAAACCTCTTGAGGATGAAAAACTATTAGATGTGCTGTTTGATATAAAGAAGAGTCTGGCTTATTCGAAAACGAAACAGGAGCGGCAGGTTCTCTATTCGGATGCCTATATGTTTCAGCAGACAGCCAGAGTCCGGTATGCAATTTTTTCCGTATGTATCGGAAATCTGTTTTACGATATTGAGGATGTGGTACTCACAGAGTACTACAGCAGGATTATACAGGAAATTCCCTGGAGAAAATTAGCGGAAGAGCTTTGTAGAGACGGACAGAACTGGTATCTGGCAGATGAACAGGTAGTTAATCAGAAGATAATCGGAATCCAGATCAGAGAAGAAGAGAACGGAGAAACAGAGAATCTGGCAAAACGATTAATGTCTTTATTAGAACTAAGAACAGGGCTTGCAATACATATCTGCCTGTCAGAACAGCTTGTGCAATATGAAGATGTATGGAACCTGACCAAGCGGTTACGCCATTTAATGCAGCAAAAATTAGTGATTGGGCAGTCACAGATTCTATTTGTAGAAAAAGAAAAAGAGGATGACCAGGGGATTCTGGATATCGTTAAAATGAAATTAAGCAGCTATATCAAAAATTATTTTCTGCATACCGATTTGAAGAACTTTACCGACGAGATTCAGATAGTATTAAAATATATGATTCAAAACAGATCGACCCAGGAGAACATAGAAAAGGTAAGCTTATACGTTCTGAAGCTGCTGGAACTATCCGGTCAGGACTGCGAGGCAGCATTTCAGGAAGATATACAGATAAGGCAGCAGCGGTGCATCGGTCTCTCAGCAACGGAAGATGAACTGATCGAAAGTCTTATGGGATGCTTTCAAAAAATAGGAAGATATGTAGAGGAGCTCTATGAAAAGAAGGTAGAGACGAGGGTACTGGAATATGTGGACAGTAATTTCCTGACCCTGGAAGGTCTGGAGCAGGTAGCCGATGTGTTTGGATATAATTACACTTATCTGTCCCGTTTGTTTAAAAAAATGTCCGGTGTATCCATGAATAAGTATATCACGGAAAAGAAAATCACTCTGTCAAAACAGATGCTACGAGAGCACCCGGAGATGGTTCTGGAAGAGGTCTGTGAATTGTGCGGATATAACGATTGCCGGTATTTCAGCAGGGTTTTTAAAGCGCAGACAGGGATAACACCCAGTGAATACCGGTGTTTATAAATTATCATTCATCTTAGGCAGGAGGAAATAGGAGGAAAAATCTGTGCGGAAAAAATCCGGAAAAAAATCAATACAAAAGAAACTTTTTTTTTCATACCTAATACTCAGTGCTGTAACGATTTTAACATTTTTGTTCACGATATATTATTTTAATAAGAATACACTTATGAAAAAAGCAGAGGAATCCTTGTATCAGACTGCAAATGCCATAGCAACCGAAGTTGAACAGGATCTGGAGAAGGCAAATAACCTGCAAAAGAGAATACTATTTTCAAAAATTATAAAAAATCTGATTTTTACTGATGAAGAGAAGTTTACTGCACAGAGTGTGGAGCTGCAGCGTCAGTTTAATGATTATAGCAATCTGGTGTGCGGTCCGGATGACTACCGTAATTATCAGCTAAACTTTTTGAATTTTAATGGTAATTTTGCCGGCGTGGGTTATAACCCATCTATCAGAAAATTGTCACCTGAAGAAGTGGAGGCAATTCCTTACAGGGAAGAAATACTAGAACTAAATGGTAAATTATTTCTAACCAGACCATATGAGACGGTTTGGGGCAGTCAGAAAACTAAGGTAATCTCCATGTGCCGGGCCATATGTGAAGAAAATGTAATGACTCCTACGGCGATTATGGAGACCCAGATTGCATTTCAGGAGCTTGAGAGGATTATTGGAAGATATGTATCTGATCTTGATGATATGGGGGATAGTGGTGGTCAGGTTGTGGTGTATAATGAACGGGACGAGTTGATTTACCATGAAAGTGAGTCAGAGAGTGCAGGTAATTATTATATAGAGCAGATGAAGAAAAGTACGGCAGATAAGATATCTCACACTTTAAATAATCCGCTTACGAAGAAGGATGAAGTATTGGTGAGTGCTTATGCAAAAAAGTATAATTGGACAATTCTGGCTATTCGTGAAAAGGATATATTTCTTGCACCGGTTCGAAATCTGAGGAATATAATTTTACTTATTGGGATTGTGGTTATAGGTATTACGGGATTCATTACTCATATGATGGCGAAACAGCTGTCCAGTCCCCTAATGGAATTTAATGGACTTATGAGGGAGCTGCAGTTGGAAGAAATCGCCGCATATGAACCGGCGGAGATTGAAACAGATATTTTAGAATTATCGGAGCTGAATCAGGTATTTGTAAAGATGTGCAAGAAACTGCAGGAATCTCTGAATACAATAGTATCTATACGTGCTCATGAGGTTCAGGCAAAACTGCTTGCTATGCAGGCGCAGATGAATCCCCATTTCTTATATAATATACTATCTATCATTAAGATAATGGGAAAAGAAGCAGGCAGCAAACAGATTGTAGAAATAAGTACAGATTTATCCAAAATGCTTCGCTATGTGTCGAATTCAGATATGAACATGGTTACTATAAAAGATGAAAAAGATTACACGATTCAATACTTAAATCTGATGAAAGTCCGCTATGAAGACAGACTTTACTGGGAAATTGAAATACCGGAGGAAATGGATACTGTGGCAGTTCCAAGACTTGTGCTCCAACCCTTGGTAGAAAACAGTATTAAGTATGCATCAGAAAATTATTCCCAGGGGATCATTGACATACAGGGAAGCATCACGGAAAATACCTGGAAAATCGAAGTAGAGGATAATGGCCCTGGAATGGACGAATTGCAGATAATGGAGTTGGAACAGAAACTGGCGGATTTCCTCCCCGAGAAAAATATTCCCGAGGCGCAGATTGATGGAATGGGACTTTTGAATATTTTTGCCAGATTAAAGCTGGCGTACGGAGATAAGGCAATTTTCACATTGCAGGGATCTGATTACGGTGGATTAAAGGTTACAATTGGAGGAAAAATAAATGAGTGATAAACAATATTCTGTGGTAGTAGCGGAAGATGAAACTATTATTTTGAGGGATGTGGTCAGGGAAATCGAAGGTATGGATATGGGATTTTGCGTGGTGGGAACTGCGGCTAATGGTGTGGATGCTTTGAGATTAGTGCAGACCATGAAACCGGATGTGCTGGTAACGGATATTAAGATGCCGATGATGACAGGGATCCAGTTGATAGAGGAAATCCGCAAAGAAAATAAAAACATCAAAATTGTTCTGTTGAGTGGTTTCAACGATTTTTCTTACGCACAGCAGGCTATCCATCAGGGTGTAGAGGAATATTTGTTGAAACCGTTGGAGTCAGAACAGTTGGAGGAAGTACTTGTACGAATCAAAAAATCCCTGACCGCGAAGCGCAGGTCCAGCGCACGAGAGATATTATCATCAACGATCAGTGGGGTTAATTATGAGAAATCGCTGCCTTTTGATCATGAAGACCGATACTTTGCTCTGTTTCTAATCAATATTGGTAATCTTCCATGGAATATGATTTCTTTGAATCATATGGAATATATTCGACAGTTGTGGAAAAAAATAAACTGGGAGGAAATTCTTCCAAATCTAACGGAAGAAGATGTTCCATTCTGGATTATCGATGAAAAGCATATTAACCAGAAGTTTTTCGTAGCAGGATATGGGAAGCAGTTAGATGATGTACGTGTGCGAAGAGAAGGTGATGTTCTGCTGAGGGAGATCCGGAAAAGAATACAGGAAATACCGGTGTACATTTGTATGAATGAAGAGGTAGTAGAATATCAGGAAATTCAATCTGTTTCCCACAAATTGCGTACCCGGATGGAAAAAAATCTTGTAATTGGAAGATATGCTGTGCCGGTGAGTATTCCGGATGCAGTCAATGTAAATGAATTATCTGCAAGTGCGGTACAGGAAAAACTTCTTATTTCCCTGAAAAAGGGAAGTATTTCAGCAATCGAAAAAGATATAATGGAATATATAGCTGACATGGACAAAGCCGGAGTAAGTCAGCGCCAGGTGGAAAAAAACATTCTGCAAATTCTGCGCTTTTTAATTGAAAGAGGGCAATTCAGATCCGTGCCGGATACGGTTCATCTGGAATACCAGCTCCAGGAAAAGTTGTTTCCGGTACATAAAATGGAGGAAATGAAAGAGCAGATCTGGGATATGCTGGAGGGATATATCAGTTTTGAATTTGAAGAGGAAAAGAGTGATACACTGGTGCAGTGGGTGGAATCATATATAGATAAACATTATGCTGAAGACATTACGGTTGAGGATTTGTCCAGGATTTTTCATTTTAATGGAACATATCTTACACGTGTATTTAAAAAGCATAAAGGCGAGTCTCCGGTCAAATATATCATAGGTGTGAGGATGAATAAGGCAATAGAGCTTATGAAGACTCAAAAAGATATGGATTTAAAACAGATTGCAGAATTGGTGGGATATGTGGATTCTCATTATTTCAGCCGTATCTTCAAAAACAGAACCGGAAAAACACCATCTGAGTATAGAAGTGAATTGTAAGAATGTGCTGATAAAGAAAAGAGAAAGAAAAGAGAAAGAAAGTGTGGAAATATTGAAACAGGCAGCGTATGGGAAAACCTTTTACGTTAGCCTGTTTTTAGATTAGAGATAATTTAGCTGTGCAGAAATGTCTACCTCTAGTGGTTTGCTTCGTCTATTTAAAAAAAACTAAAGATCGGATATGATACAAACATAGCAAACAGCAGTAAATACAAAGCTGTCAAGCAAAAATATTAAAATAGAAGGAGAAAGAAATTATGAAGAATAAGATGGTGACAAAATGCCTAAGCGTAATATTAGCAGTGGCAATGACTGGAAGTATGGCAGGTTGTGGTAAAACAGATAAATCTGCAGAAGAAACAAAAGCACTGACAGAAGCAGCGGGAGAAGAGAAATCAGACACAGCAGAGGTAACAACTGGAACAGAGAAATCAGAAGAATCATCTGGATCGGATACCACAAATGAGGATATCACAAATGAGGATATCACAATTACGGTAGCGGCTTCTGCAAGCTGGATTCGTGATATCGACAGAGAACTGGCAGACAAGTTTACCCAGGAGACAGGAATTAAAGTTGACTTACAGGCGAATCCGGATGACCAGTATGAAAATGTATTGATGACGAGACTGGCTTCAGGTGAAGGTCCTGATATTTACATGGGTGAGACCGGATTGGCTCTGCAGAGATTCCAGACTGACAAATATGCGCTTGATTTATCAGGTGAAGAGTGGGCAGCAAGATATCCGGAATGGATGACGGATCAGGCGAGTTACAATGGAAAATTAGTTGGATTTACTACCTGGGGTCGTGATTTCCGGGCTATGATTTATAACAGTGCGATTTTTGAAAAAAATAATATCGCAGTCCCAACAGACTATAAGACCTTTACGGAAGCCTGTGATGCTTTATTAGCAGCAGGGATCACACCGGTATATTTCCCTGGTAAAGAGGAATGGTACTGTGCACAGGCTTTTGACGGAGCAACAAACATTGAGACCAAAGCACCGGGCACATTTGAAAAGCTGAATAACAATGAGACAACTTTTGGGGAGTCAGAAGAGGCAGTAAAATACCTGACAAATTTAAAAGACAGTGCAGAAAAAGGATATTTTGGTGAAAATTACTTATCCAATACATTTGATCAGGGAGCGACTGTAATGGCAAATGGTGAATGTGCAATGTGGTTCGGATGGGCTACATATGTTAATGATATCGAAGCAGCGGGCGGTCCTTCGGCAGATACATATCTTGCATTCCCATGCCCATATGCAGATGATTTCAGCACAGTGGCGATGACAGGTGCAGGTATGACACGCATGATCAATAAAGATGGAAAAAATATTGAAGCTTGTAAAAAATATTTCAACTTCTTAGCGGAAGAAGGTAATTTACAGACATATTATGATGGACGTACAGACTTACTGGAGTCCACTTTAGAAGGCGCAACAGCAAAGGCTCCAAAGGATTTTACGGCTGTTATGGAAATGGTTGGTGACAAAACGCAGGCATCACCGGCTCAGGCAGTATTATATGCAAGTGCGGACGGAAGCTTTGGTAAAAACATTCAGAGCATGTTCTTTGGACAGATGACACCTGAACAGGTATTAGATTCCCTGGATGCAGCAAGACAGAAAATGTTTAAAACGGTTGAGTGATCGTGAAACAAATTAACAATCACAGAGTCTTGGGTTTTCATGGAAAAGAGAAAATCCCAGGACTCTCTTTATAAGAAGGATAAATATATGAAGAGAAAAAAATCATTACAGCGATCAATGTATCCGCGCAGTATGGTACTTCCGGCATTCGTATTATACACGGTACTTTTTATGGTCCCAACCATTGTGGGTATCTACTTTGGATTCACAAACTGGAATGTCTATAGTTCTGATATTAAGTTCTGCGGGCTGGATAACTTTAAGTTTATTTTTTTGGATCAGCCATTTAAATATGTAAGACCCATTATGAATACCATCGTATTTGCTCTGGCTACATCTGCTTTTGAGGTTGCGCTGGGACTGGGACTGGCGATGCTTCTGAACGGAAAAGTGTTTGGAAGAAATGTACTTCGTTCCGTATATTTCATACCGCAGGCAGTATCTACCATTGTAATTGGTATTATGTTTACTACAATTCTAAGTCCCACAGGTCTTCTGAATAATTTCCTGGATGTGATTGGACTTGATATGCTGCAGAGAAAATGGCTGATTACACTGCAGACTGCTATGCCATCTGTAATAGGTGTCGAAGTATGGCGTTACTTTGGACTTAATATGGTAATCTTTCTGGCTGGTTTGCAGGGAATAGATAAGACTTATTACGAAGCGGCCCGCATCGATGGTGCAAACAAATGGCAATTGTTTAAAAATATTACAATACCATATATCATGCCTGCTGTTACAATCAATCTGGTATTAAATGTAGTACATGGTTTCCGTGCATTTGATATCGTATATTCGCTGACAAATGGCGGACCGGGAAATGCAACAGAGGTTATTGCAACTATGGTATACCGGGAATACTCAGCAGGAGATTACGGTCTGTCTTCTGCAATGAACGTATTGTTATTAATTATGACAACAGTCATTTCCTATATCGTAAATAAACAATCAAGTAAGAGGGAGGTATCAGCATAATGAAAGCGAAAAAAATAAGCATGAGTATTTTGCAGATTGTCTGCTGGGGATTTTCCATTGTTGTGCTGGTTCCATTCGTACTGATTATTTTGAACTCCCTGAAACCGGCAGCGGAAGCGGCATTTTTTTCATTGGAACTGCCTAAGGAATTGAAACTGGATAACTATGTCAATGCCTTTGTAAAAGGTAATATGCTGCGTGGCTATGTGAACAGTTCTATTATCGCCATTGCTTCTACAATTATAAGTAATGTAACTGCAGCAATGGCAGCATTTATTCTTGTAAGATCTGTAAATCGTCTAAATAAAGCACTCTACAGTTACTTTTTCTTTGGTGTTGTAGCAACAACCAATATGGTAAGTACTATGCTGGTAATGAGTCGTCTGCATATGACAAACAGTATATTGGGAGCTACCTTACTGACAGCGACCCAGGGAATATCCTTTTCCATGCTTCTGTTTACAGGATTTATCAAAGGAATTCCAAGAGAACTGGATGAGGCAGCCGCTATGGATGGTGCCACAGGATGGAAGATGTTCTTTCGCACAATTTTCCCGTTGCTGAAACCAGTTACCATGACGGGAATTATATTGAATTTCATGGGTGCATGGAATGGATTCGAATCACAATTATACCTCCTGACGGATAGTAAGAAATGGGGCGTAATGCTTTCCATGTACGGTGTGTATGGAGAATTTTCTTCACCATGGTCTACAGACTGGGGATTAATATGCGCTTATATCGTACTGACTATGGCACCGGTAATCATAATATATTTAATCGGACAGAGATATATTATTGAAGGTATGACTGCTGGAGCAGTGAAAGGATAAGCGGGGAAGGGGGCGAAACAAAAGGGGCAGTCTTTGATAAAAAATTTTAAACTTAGGAGGAATTGAAGAGATGAAAAAAGTGAAAAGGTATTTCGCTGGTGCAATGGCATTGTGTATGGCTGTTTCGGGATTATCTGCTGTACCCGCAAATTACGCCAGGGCAGCGGAGACAGAAGAGGTCTACTCGGCGGAGCCACAGTGGGAGGAGGTTTCAGCATTGCTGGATTCCCATGTTGGTGTCTATACAAAGCCATCAATTATTGAGCCGAAAACAGGGCATACCCCGGATGGGCCACTGATGGGTAATGGAACCGTACTGGGATTTTTAAGCGGTACTACGAGAGATGATAAGAAAAACCAAACGGTTTATCTTACAAGGCTGGATAACTTTGAAGAACTGACGAATGGGAATAGAGATAGCCAGTATGTGGGTTTTGGAGGTTTGGATATTAAGCGCACAGATGATGAGGGAATATACGGGACATATTCTATGACAGAAGATATGAAACTGGCTGAAGTGTCCGGCTCATCCGAGAGTGGTTATAATACAACAACATGGATTTCTGCAAAAGAAAACCTTATGATTACGGAAATTACAAATCAAACAGATAAAATCATGGACTTAGATATTTCCGCATGGACAGCGACGCCGCCCTCCAATAACGGCGGTTTTTCCAGTGTGGAGTCAGCCATAGATAAAGAAAAAGGAATTATTACGGCAACGAGACATGCAGTGTCCAATACATATAATATAAAAGTACATGCAACACTGGCGGCGAAGATTTTAGGTAAAACACCAACCATAGAAAAAGTCAGCAATAACACAAGTAAGTTAAGTGTTTCGGTTGAACCAAATGAAACAATTCAGGTGGTATCAGCAGTAGAAGGCGGGAAAGAATCAACTACTTATTATGAAGATGCAATTAAGAAAGTAGAGCAGTATGATAGTGCAGATAAAATTGCAGATGCGAGAGAACGTCATCATCAGTGGTGGAAAGAATACTGGCTGAAATCTTATATTAAACTGGACGATAAATCTAATTCACTTGAAAAAGCGTATTTTGGACAGATCTACCAGATTGGTTGTGCATTACAGGCAGTCAGTGAACACCCTGCAGAAGGAGTTACGACAGGTTTATTCCCGTGGAGCGGAAGTTTAGCCCCAGACTGGACAGGTGACTATACCCTGAATAGTGATGTGCAGAGGCCAATGGGAACGGCCATTACCGCAAACAGATTGAATCATATTGATAATTATTCAGAAGTAATCGATGCCTATTGGAAAACTGGTGTGGAAAAAGCATCTGATCCCAGGCATTTGAATTCAGTTATTAATAATTCATCCAGAACTAAATTTACAGAAGGTATTCGTGGTTCTCTTTTCCCAACACATATAGGTCCATGGGGAATCCGTACAGAAAGCTTTAATGGTGGGGTGCAGGATTATTGGTGTTCTCCATCCAATGCTACCATGGCACTTCAGCCGATGATAACATATTATAAATCTACGTTAGATGAGGATTACCTGAATAATGTGCTTTGGCCTAAGTTGAGTTCCACTGCTGATTTCTGGGTGGACTATGCAGAAAAAGAGGGAGATCAATATAATATTTATGGTGCTACTTATGAAAGTACCACAGCACTTAAAAATGCTACATTAGATATAGCAGGGGCAGCTTATATTCTGAAACATGCAATTGAAATCAGTGAGTCAAAGGGTATAAACGCAGACGATCGGGTACAATGGAATGAAGTGTATACACATCTGGCTCCTTATCCAACCAAAACAATAGACGGAAAAGAATATTATACAGTGGATGCTGAGGGAGGAAACCATGAACCTACATTCTCTAGTTTCAATGTATATGGATTTGCATTTTATGATTTAATAGGACCATCTTCATCACAGGAAGAGAGAGATAAAGTGCTGACATGGCTGGATAAGAAACAGGAGTTTGGGACCAGTGATAAGCAGACAAGAGCAGCAATGACTGCAGCAAGAGTGGGATATGACCCTGAAAAATGGTTAAATGCCATGAAGGCGGGTTATGTTGATGTAAAATCAAATGATACAGGGGTTTATGACTGGATGGGAATTCGGCCTAATAATACCATTGGAGATATGGGAGGAACGTTATTCTCCGGAGCGATTATGGAATGTCTGATGCAGAGCCATGAAGGATTTATTAATTTCTTCCCAACATGGTATCAGTCGCAGTCCGCTTCCTTTAAGAATCTTCGCGCATATGGAGCATTTACTGTAAGTGGAGAACAGAATGCATTTGGACAGACTACCCATGCCAGTATTTACAGTGAAAAAGGAACAGACTGTTCTGTTTTAAATCCATGGCAGGCAGAAGGTCTGGAATTAAAGGTTTTTGCAAATGGAAAAGAAGTAGAAACAACCAAAGAAGCAAATAGTCTTGGTGACGTTTATTCCTTTGCTACAGAAGCAGGGATGCGATATGAGTTAACTTATACAGGAGAACTTCCAAGTGTAATTAATATTGAAGACACAAGTGTAGATGTTCCGTTGAATAATAGTGTTAAAATTAATGTCATCAGCAATTCAGACAAAAAAATTATTTGGGAATCTGATAATAATGAAGTGGTTCCTGTTGATGCATATGGAACAGTGACAGGCAAACAGGAAGGATCAGCGACAATTACGGCGACTCTGGAAGGGACCAACATCAAAGACACCTGTATTGTTAATGTTATAAGTGAAAGAAAGATTCCGTCTTCACAGCTGACAGCGGTGGCTGACAGTGAACAAAACAGTGGTGCTGACGGTCCGGCAGGTAATGCAGTAGACGGAAATGAATCAACAAGGTGGCACAGTGCATATAATCATGATCCGCGGCCAGATATATCAAATGATATAAATAATAGCTTTACGATTGACCTGGGCGATATTTATGATGTAAGTAAGTTTGAATATGTACCACGTCAGGAGGAAAATGCATTTAATGGACGTATTTTAGGATATGAATTATGGTACAGCACAAATGCAGAAGGGGAAGATTTTGTAAAAATACCTGGTGGAAGCGGCACCTGGGAAAATACAATGTACAAAAAAGAAGCTTTGTTTGAAAGTGTTGAGGCAAGGAGAATACGGATTCGAGCAAAAGATACAACAGCAGGTAATCCGAACGAAGTAAACAAATTTATTTGTGCAGCAGAATTCTATGTTTATGAAAAATTTTTGCCGATCCCAGAGGTGCCCGCAGAAGAAGTAGTAATATCAGCGGAAAAACTTTCCCTGTATGAGAATGCTTCAAACACGCTTACTGCAGCTGTTCTTCCTCAAGATGCATCTTTCCCGGATGTAAAATGGAAATCTTCTGATAATACAGTTGCAGCAGTGGAAGGTGGAGTTGTTACGGGTGTGAAGACAGGAACAGCAATTATTACAGCAGTCAGTTGGGATAAACAGGCGTCTGCAATTTGCGAGATAACTGTATCAGCTGATCCGGAGTTGGTTGAACAGCTTCAAAATCTGTGTAATGAGTATGATCAGGTAAAAAAGGGCGTATATACATCAGAAAGCTGGAATGTATTCCAGACGACTTTGGAAAAAGCAAAAGTTACATTGGAAAATCCATCCAGGGTACAAAGCGAAATAGATGCTTTGAAGTCCGCTTTTGAGCAACTGAAGGAAATTGATGGTATAGAAATTGACCAGCAGGAAGTAAAGATTGAGGTTGGCTCTGCAGAACAGTTATCAGTACGTCAGAATGTAGATGGTGAAATTCAGTGGCGCAGCAGTAATAATGAAATTGTTAATGTTAGTAAAGAAGGTAAAGTAATAGCACTTGGGTCTGGAACAGCAACCATTACTGCAATGGTGAAAGGGACTGAATATCAGGACAGCTGTATCATCAAAGCAGAGGGCGGTGGATCGGGAAACCTTGCAGTTATGGCAAACCGGGTTGCAGCAGACAGTCAGCACGATAACTTTGCTCCACTCCGTGTAATTGATGGGAAAACCAATGGAACCAAAGACGACGGTGCGGAATTTGCATGGGTATCCGCCAGCAAGAATATTGCAGAGCCACGATGGGTGCAGTTAGACTTTGATGAAGCAATCAGCATTAATAAATGGAAAGTTTCGCATGTAGCTCTAAGGGGGGATATAAACAGCGTTGCAAAAGACTTTAAACTTCAGGTAAGTGAAAATGGAACAGACAACTGGCAGGATGTGGATTCGGTCACCGGTAATAAGGAAAAAGTAACGGAAAGAACATTGAGTGAACCGGTTACGTCTAAATATTTCCGACTTTACATTACCGTAGCAGATAACTATAACGGCCAGTGGCCAAAGAACAACGCCAGAATTGATGAGTTAGAACTGATAGCTGCCGATGCACCGGAAGTAAAGCTGACAGATGTGAAAGCAGCGGAAGACTTAAAGCTGTATTTTGGAACCACGGTAGAAGAACTGGAAGAACAGCTGCCAAAGACAGCAGAGGTAACACTGGGAGAGGATTTTGTAACAGAATATCCGGTTACCTGGAATACAGATGGATATAAACCGGAAGAAGAAGGAACCTATACATTAGAAGGAACCATCGCGGTTCCGGCTGCAGTTAAAAATCCGGAAAATAAAAAAGCTGGCATAAAGGTAATTGTTGAAAAACATGTAATCCGGTCCGTTGAATATCTGCCGGACATGGAAGCAGAACTGAATACACCAATAGAAGAATTGAATATTCCGCAAACATTGGTGGCAGTAATGGATGACGATTCCACGCAGGAAGTGAGTATTACCTGGAATAAAGAAATTTATGATGCAGCAGTTGCCGGTACTTACAAATTAGTTGGAATAATTGCAGAAAATGATACTTATAAAAATCCATATAATGTAAAGGCAAAATTTAATATTTTTGTAAATGAGGTACCAAATATCACAGAAATTGGACTTCAGGCAGAGAAAGAAGTAAGTTTTGGAACATCAGCTGATGATGCAGCTGCGGGTCTTCCTACCGAAGTATTAGTAAGATTAAATCATGTGAATGTACGTTACCTTCCTGTAACATGGGCTTGTGAAAGCTATGACGGAACAATGGCGGGTGTTTATGGTTTTACAGGTACAATCAGGGAAGGTACAGAATATCAGAACAGAAACAACCTACAGGCACAGGTAAACGTCGTGGTTATGGAAGAGGGTGTACCAACTTCTGAAGAATTAGCAGAATTAAGGCAGAGTATTTTAGATGCAGAATCTATTGATGCCGGAAAATACAGTAAAGAGAGTTATGCAAAAGTGAAAGAAGCTTTAGCTGCAGCAAAAGTAGTTGCAGAGAACCCGGCAGCAGATGCAGGGGAAATCAAAGAAGCGGTGGATGCAGTAAAGGAAAGCATCCGAAACTTAGCATGCGGACATTCGGAAACGGAAACGGTAATCCTTCATGAAAGCACCTGTGTTCAAGAGGGTGTTCGGATAACAAGATGTAATATATGTAAAGAGATTATAAACCAGGATATAATCCCGGCAGCAGGGCATGACTTTGGTGAATGGAAAAGGGTAAAGAATCCAACTATTTATGAAGAAGGAGAAGAGACGCGCAGTTGTAAGGCTTGTGACAAAACAGAGGAACGTCCAATTGCAAAATTACCATCCTGCAAAGTAATGTTCTTAAATCATGATAACCGTGTGCTGGGTGAGATGCAGACAATTGAGGTAAACGGGACAGCAAAGGCACCGCAGGTACCGGAAAGAAAAGGCTACCGCTTTACAGGCTGGGATAAAGCTTTCACTAATGTAACAGGTGATCTGGTAATAAGTGCAAAGTATGAGCTATTAACGTATAGGATTAACTATGCCGGTATGTCAGGAGTAAATAATGCGAATCCAGACGTTTATACAACAGTGCAGACCATTATACTTGGGACACCGGTGAAAGCTGGCATGAACTTCGGGGGCTGGTATCTGAACGGAACACGTGTAACAGAGATTCCGGCAGGAAGAACCGGAGAGATTACACTTACTGCAAAGTGGAGTGAGGTTCCAGCGAAAAAGGGTGATACCCTGAGCAGCGGAAGACTGAAATATACAATCACAGGCACGGTATCAGGAAAACGTACCGTAAAAGTAACAGCTCCTGTGAAAAAAACGTATAGCAGTATAACAATTCCAAATACAGTAAGGTTCAAAGGGAACACTTACAAAGTTACGGAAATTGGTTCCAAAGCATTTCAGAAAAACAGAAGGCTTAAGAGCGTTAAAGTAGGAAAATATGTAAAAACAATAGGCTCTTACGCATTTGACGGTGCAGGTAAGCTGAAGAGCATCCGTATTTATTCAGCTTCTTTAAAAACTGCAGGAAAGAATGCATTTAAAGGAATCAACAGCAGGGCTGAGATTAAAGTGCCATCAAAGAAATTTACAGAATATAAAAAGCTTTTGGCTAAAAAAGGTCAGAAGAGCAGTGTGAAAATCAAAAAATAATGAGAAGACTCTCGGAAATCTAAATAATTTCCGAGAGGACTTTTTATATTACTGAAAGGATTGGATTATATATGAAAATACGAATGAAAGAAACATTTGAAACAGGGTGGAAATTCCATCTGGGTGATTGGAAAATCATACATCCCGTGAAGAGCGGTATGGCAGGTGGTATTACAGACTGCGAGGATATTGAGGATGGAGAATGGCTGAAAATCCTGTATCCGGATTTCTGTAACAGACAAATATAAAGGTGCAGCAAAGATAATAGGTACAGGAAATGGAGATCCAAGCAGCCATGAACCGGATAAAGCAATGGAAAAAAGTATGTTTTCAGGAAAATGTATGCTGATTATTCAGTCCAATGGAGAAGAGGGAGAGATTCTGGTAACTGCTTCTTCGAAAGGATTGAAGGATTGTATTATTACGTTAGCAGGGAAAGCTATATAGTAAATTTAGTATTGAAAAAATTGAGTTATAAATAGCAAGAGATCCAGATGAAAAGGGATTGTCGCTTTGCGGCAGTCCCTTTCCGTGGTCTCTTAATGAATTTTCACCTGAAAATCTAAACTATCAAAAGAACTCCATGCTTGATGTCCTCAAATACAATTTGATTCCCGAAGACCGCTGATGGAGAAGTCCGGTGGACGGGAGCAGCATAATGTAAAGGAGTGCGATATGTAAATTATTATGTGATATATACTAAAATTATGATAAAATAAATCTAATCTGAAAGCATAATCGAAAGCAGATAATAAAACTTTATATCTAGCGGGTCGAAATTAGGTGTTGGAGGTATGAGAATTTGGAAAATAAGTTAAAATCCTATTGGGAGAGGCTGGGTATACGGAATAGACTGCTGCTGATGTTCAGTGCGCTGGTCATAATTTCCGTAAGTTTGTGCGCGGCGGTTTTATCCATATACTGGTCCAGAGAGCGGATCAGCAGTTTCGACACATACGCTGATGAAATTACAAAGCAGGTAAGCAAGTCGGTGGATGCCTGTCTGCAGAATATAGACAGGCTGGCAATCTCAATTGCATACAGCGATAATATACAGCAGGTATTAAGCGTGAATTACAGACAGCACTTTGAAATGTATGCTTCCAATGAAAAATTAGCCGGCTGGTATCTGGCTAACGCTCAAAATTCTTATAATGGTATTCAGTCAATATATGTCTATGATCTTCAGGGACATTTGTTTTCCACACCAATGAATTTTATTAATTCTGACTATAGAATTCAGCAGGAGGAATGGCTTCCGGAATATGCGAGGTCTGATGCCCGGACATGTATTATCGGGCCATATGTCAACCAGCAGGAGACTTATCCCAGAGAAGAGGTTATCTCCATAGTCCGTAAAGTGAAGAATATGATGACGATGAAAGATGCGGGATATGTTCTCATTAATGTCAAAATTGAGGATATCCTGAATAATAATTTACAGAAAATCTGGGAAGCGGATGGAGGAACGCTGCTTATTGTCACAGATACAAATCATATTGTATTCGATTCAGGAAAGCTTTTCGGGGGAGAAAATGCCATGGATGTAGGATGGTTTGCCAAATTAGAGAAGAGTGACAACCATTTTGATTATAAGTATCAGGGCAGTAAGAACCGGGTGATTTTTTCACAATGTGAAAACAGTGGATGGTTTGTATTGCGTATTGCAGAGCATCAGCAGTTGTACTCCAGTGTACACAAGATGCTGATTTTTTCAGCTGTAATAGCAGGTTTAATTATAGTTGTTATTTTTTTGCCGATGATGGCATTTGCAAATGGTTTTGTATGGCCTATTATCAGGCTCCAGAAAAGTATGCTGCGTCTGACGAATGATAACTTTGATCCTTTTACAGAGCCGGAAGATGAAAATGATATTATTCTGCAGTCCGATGGCGGCAATGAAATTTCTCTGCTCACGGAGAGTTTTAACCATATGGCATTAAGGTTATATTCAATGATTCAAACAATTTACCAGACAGAGGATGAGAAGCATAAATTGGAAATTGCAGCTTTGTCGGCTCAGATCAATCCCCATTTTACATACAACACGCTCAGTACAATTAAACAGATGGCACTTTTGCAAAATGCCGGGGGGATCGCTGATCTGACAGACGCAATTACCAGTTTGCTGCGTGCAACTGCAAGATATAGTGATGGAGGCAGTACTCTGCAAAAGGAACTGGATTTGATCCGCGATTATATTTTCATTATGCAGATGCGGTATTATGAAAACTTTAAATGCAGCATTGCAGCGGAAGATGGGACACTGGAACAGCCAATGCCCTGTATGCTGCTTCAGCCGATTGTAGAAAATGCCATATTTCATGGTATCTATGGTATAGACCGCCAGGGCATCATTGATATTCATGCGTGCATTGAGGAAGGAAAATTTTGCATTGCCGTGGCTGACAATGGGAAGGGCATCAATCCCGAACAGATGAAGGTATTTCTGGAAGGGCCTGGGAGGTCGGAAAACAAGTATGAAAACGTAGGTGTCTACAATGTACACAGAAGGCTTCAGCTGCATTATGGGAAAGAATATGGGCTGAGATTCGGACAGAATCACCCATATGGGACTACTGTAACGATATTGATTCCATTGAAGGAGGAAAAAATACATGTATAAGGTGATCATTGCAGATGATGAACCTCTATTGAGGTTTGCGGTGCGCAATCTGCTGAGATGGGAAGATTATGGCTTTGTTGTTGAAGGAGAAGCGGGAGATGGGCTTGAAGTATTGAAAATGGTACAGGAAATTAATCCCGATCTCATTTTTACAGATATCCGTATGCCTAACATGGATGGTCTGGAGATGGTAAAACTGCTGCATGAGGAAAGTGCAGCATCTGTTGTGATTCTGAGCAATTATGATGATTTTAATTATGCGCAGGCAGCCCTTCGTTTGGGGGTAGATGATTATGTGCTCAAGTCTGCTTTGGATGAGGAGCATTTGGAGCGGATTTTGGAAAAGGTACGAAGAAAACTTGAGGCATATCAGCAGCAAAATCCACCGCAGGGGAATTTGGAGAGAAAGACAAATAATATGACAACAATACTCAAAGAGATGATTCAACGAAAAGGGGTGACGGATATTATTGCAGAGGCAGAACCGCAGCTGCTTTCTCTGCTAAATGGGATGTATTATGTGATATTTGTAACGGATTCAGAAGCTGACTACCTGCATCGCATCTATGAGTCAGCAGAAAACTCTCCCATTTCTATGTTTAATAATTTCATAGAGAATATAGTGAGAGACAGGCTCCATAACCGGGGGTGCTATTTCTTTATTAAGGATGCAGGATGTGTTGTCGTGTTATCCCGTCTGGACTTTGATGAATTGGATGGAAAAGGTCTTTTGCATAGTATAACGAATTTACTTGAGCGATATACGAACCGGATATACCTGGCGGGAATCAGCCGCTTCGGACAGGGTACAGAACAGTTTTATACATTGTATAAAGAGAGTGTTTTTGCAGCTGACCGCTATTTTTTTGATCAGACCAAACGGGTGATTTCTTATGACGCGGTCAATGCACAGTCATCGGATCATATGCGCACTCTGTTGGAGCGGATTTTCGAACAGGCAGGCGAAATGTCCTGGGTTTCCGGCATACCGCTGACAATTTTGGAAATGTTGGATGAACTAAAAGATACACAACTCTTGTCTGCCAACTGCAAAACAATTCTCAGTAACGTTCTGTTGCTCTATGGAATGAAATTGACGGGTGACCATAATGAATTTATGAATTTAAATGAACGCTTTGCAGAGAAAGTGCAGTATGCCGGTACTTATTCAGTTATGAGGCAGGAAGTAGAATCCCTTCTGGACTGCATGGGAACCTGTGTAAATGAAATGGGTAAGTATTCTTTGCCAGTTCTCCAGACAATTCAATGGATTAAGGACAATTACAGAGAACGCATTACACTGGTGCTGGCCGCGGAACAGATGGCAGTACATCCCAATCATCTGAGCCGTATTTTTTCGCAGCAGACAGGGAATTCCTTCAGCGCATACCTCAATGATTACCGAATGGAGAGAGCAAAAGCACTGCTTTTGGACAGAGCACTTTCTGTCCAGGAAATAGGTGAAAAGGTGGGAATACCAAACGGAAAATACTTCGGAGATGCATTCAAAAAGTGGTGCGGTATGTCACCAAGGGAGTACCGCCAGATGGTTTTGAAGCAGAAATAGTTAAAAAAACAGGAAAAAAAGCTATCATAACAGAAATTAAAAATTACGGCTGAAAAGATGATACAGAATAGGGAGTATACGTTATCAAAAAAGGTTCCAAGTTACCGAAATATTATGTATAATCCAAACTACAATATACTTCATAAATAAAGAAATGGAAACGGGGGATTAGGAATGAAAAGGATGAAGAGTATCCTGGCAGTTGGTTTGGCAGTGGTAACGATGGGAGCAACGGCGGCTTGTGGGAATGCAGACAGTGAGAAACCCAAGGAAAAATCCAGTGTTAAACCCAAAATTGTTTTTTGGGATATGGTTTGGGGCAACGAGGAATCCATTACCATTGCCGAGGAGATGTGTGCCAGATACAGCGAGGAAAATGATGTTGAAGTAGTTTATCAGAGTGTGCCATGGGATAACTTTTACCAGACGTTTCTCACCGCAATTGCGGCAGGCGAGGCACCGGACTGCAGCAGTGGTTCCAGTTATATGCCGATGCAGTTCTATGATATGGACGCCATCTATCCGCTGGATGATCTGATTGCTAAAATGTATGAAGACGGCGAGATTGAGGATTACGCTTTGGAGGATTTGGTGCAGGGATACAAGTACAAGGACCACTATGTTGCTCTGCCATGGGGAATTGACATGCAGGTTGCATACTGCCGTACAGATATTCTGGAGGAGCATGGGCTGTCTGTTCCAACCAACTGGGAAGAATTTCGTCACTGTCTGGAAGTTCTGGCAGAGCCCAAGAACAATAAGTATGGTATGGTTCTGACCGGAAACGGGAATAACGGAAAGACCATGTTCCAATGGACAATCAATAATGGCGGCGGCCTTTTCAACGAGGCTGGTGAGCCGGATTGTGTCACTGACCGCAATATTGAAGCTGTTGATTATCTGTTGGGTCTTATCAATGATGGACTGGTGAACCCTGCCAGTGCAGGTCTGACTTCCGATGATTCAAAGTCCGCTTTTGCAAAGGGTGAAGCTGCATTCCACTGGGGGAATCCGGGACTGGTATCCCAGCTTCCGGAACTGGCTGATAAAATTGCAGTGCTCCCACCTCTCGAAGGACCTCATGGGGACAAGGGTGCAGTTTACTGGAATGCGGGACTAATGGCTTATTCTCAAAGCGAGTATCCGGAGGAAACCTGCGACTTTATGCGTTGGTTTGTTGCAAATATGACGTCCTATTGCGTGGACGGCAAATTCTCCATGTTCCCGGCACGTAACACAGTTTTGTCCGATCCGGCTTATGCCGAGGATCCGGTGGTTCAGGACATCGTTGACGAATATCTGCCTGTTATGAAGACTATTGCGGCAAATGGCACGGAGATGTTCAGTGAACTGAGCGCAGTTGAGTCTGATGGCACACTGGATGCAGTTATTCAGAGTATGTTTACTCCGGGTGCAACGGCGGAACAGATTCTGAAAAAGGAACAGGAAAATCTGGAAATGATTCTTGGAAAGTAAATCCCGATGACTTATTTTCGATGACTTATATGACGGGAACAATACGTTCCCGTCACCTCATAGATAGGAGGTTCAATGTGAAAGAGCAACGAAGCTTGGAGAGAAGAAAAAGAGATTATATGTTGTCCATGGGGTTTTTGTTACCCTCTGTCATACTGATCGGCTTCGTAAATCTCTATCCGGTAATCACCGGTATCCTCTATAGTTTGAAAGACGGAAATATTGTAAACACCGGAGACTTTGTCGGACTTCAAAATTATCAGTCAGTGCTTACCAGTTCCAGGTTCTGGAACGCAATGGGGTTCTCCCTTCTGTTTTCACTTGTTACCATTATAGGAAGTTATGTGATTGGTCTTACCCTTGCACTGATTCTTAACAAAGATGTGCCCGGCCGTGGATTTTTCCGTGCAGCATTTATTATACCCTGGGTTATACCGACGATCGTTTCTGTTTCAGCGTGGAGATGGCTGATAAATGATCAGGGCAGTCTGATTAACGTATTGCTCGGTTATCTGAATATTGAGCCGATTATGTTCCTTGCTGATCCGGTATGGGCGCGTGTTACGGTGTGCATAATTAAGATCTGGATCAGTTATCCCTTTGTACTCATATCTCTGCTGGCTTCCCTGCAGAGTATTGGTACGGAAATGTATGAATCTGCCCGTCTGGATACTTCCAGCGGAGCAAAGCTGTTCCGATATATTACCTTGCCGCATTTAAAGCCCACTTCGATCATTCTCGTTATACTATTAACAGTCTGGTCATTTAATGATTTTGGTCTGATTTATCTCCTGACGGGAGGCGGACCTGACATGGCAACAGAGAATATGGTATATCTGGCATATCTGTATCCGTTTACTTACAACAAGATAGGACCTGGTTCGGCTATTGCCGTTATAACGTTAATTTTGCTTATGATTCTGGCATATATAATGATGAAAATGCGCCGGAATGAAGAATAGGAGGTAGATAACATGAGAACAAAAACCCAAATCAGGAGATGGGTGCTGTTTGCTGTATTATGTGCTGCATTTGTCGTTGCGTATCTGCCTATATTCACAATCGTTGCCAACAGCTTCCGCAGCGAGGCAGAAATCTTGGCAAAAGGTTTTTTGGATTCTGTGTATACGCTTGATACATATAAGAAACTTCTGTCCAATTCTGAGTTTGTGGGATATCTGAAAAACAGTCTTCTTGTTTCGATGGCCAGTGCACTAGCTAATATTTGTATTTCAACCTTTGCAGGTTATGCAATTTCGCGTTTCAAAAACAGACTGGTTAAAGGCTACTCAAGCCTGCTGCTGCTTTTACAGATGTTTCCGCTGATTCTGTGTGCAGTGCCACTGTTCATCGTTTTCCGTTCTGTGAATCTGATGAACTCTTATACGAGCATCATTATATTATATACGGCAACTTCGCTGCCTTTCACCACATGGATGTTCAGAGGGTATTTTGATGAAATACCTCAAGAGATTGAGCAGGCAGCATGGATCGATGGCTGCGGTCGTTTCAAATCTTTTCTGAAAGTAGTACTGCCGCTGTCAGGACCTGGTATGGCATCTGTTTCCATTTATTGTTTCCTGCAGGGCTGGAATGAGTTTTTTCTGGCTAACATTTTCCTGATGGACAATGCCAAACGTACGCTTCCGGTAGGTATTTCCATGTTTATTAATCAGTATAGCCGCGATTATGGTCGTCTTTCCTGTGCGGCAGTACTGGCAATGATTCCTACATTTATATTCTTCCTGGTGGGGCAGAAGTATATTGTCGGCGGCGCAATTTCAGGATCAGTCAAAGGATGATGTGCGTCAAATCATTCTTGAAAAGATTCAAAAAATTATAATATGGAGGAAAAACAAATGAATTCAAAAGAACGTGTCAGGGCAGCCGTAAAATATGGCAATCCCGATAGAATTCCTGCAGCATTCGAGGCAGTACCGCCTGTAACATCCCGCCTATTGAAAGAGTACGGTTTTTCCAGCGTGGATCAGATTTATGATAAGTTTCAAATTGATATTGCCTGCATCCATTCGCGATATATCGGTCCAACGCTTAAAGAGACCCGGAATGCAAAAGGGGATACAGTGAGGGAAACCTACTGGAACTATGAAGAGACAATGTATACCACTAATGTGGATACTTATTTTACCACCACCCGTTACCCGCTGCAGAACTGCAAGACGATTGAAGATGTAGATAAGATGGGGTGGCCGGATCCGGACTGGTTTGATTATGAGCATATCAGGCGCCGGTGCGAACACTATAAGGATAAAGCTATCATTTTTGGTCACGAGGGTCCTTTTCAGATTGTCACCTTCCTGCTTAGTATGGAGGATTTTTTCGTACTGATGATCGAGGAGCCGGATGTGGCAAAACACATTTTAAAGCGTATGATGGATTTTGAACTGGAGTACTATGAACGTACATTGATTGCCGCAGACGGCCAGATTGATTTTATCCGTCCTCATGACGACTATGGTACGCAGATCAGTCTGTTGTTCTCTATGGATATGTGGAGAGAATTTTTTAAAATAAATACGAAGAAGCTGGTAAATCTGGCTCATAAGTACGGAGCATTTTATCAGCAGCATTCTTGCGGAGCTATTGCACCCCTGATCCCGGAATTGATTGACTGCGGCGTTGATGTTCTCGAACCGCTTCAGAAGGTTCCAGGTCTTTATCCGGAAGACCTGCAACCCCACAGGGGAAAGATCTGTTTCCATGGAGGTATTGACACGCAGAATCTCATGCCCCATGGGACACCCGGACAGGTAGCTGCCGAGGCCCGGTATTATATGGAGAATTTAGGAAAGGGCGGTGGATATATTCTCATGTCCAGTCAGGGGCTGGAGCCGGATGTACCAACGGAAAATATAGAGGCCCTTTTTACTGTCAGCAGAGAGTTTTAATCCGGCAAGTGGTGTTTTGATAAAAAGAAGATATGGAAGGAGAAATAAAAAGTATGTGGATTAAAGGTAATTACAGGCGCATGTTTCTGGATATGCATATAGCAGATGATAAGCCCGAATATTTAAGCAGGCTGGATCCTGAAAAACTGGTTGCAATGTTAAATAATGCAGGAGCACAGCAAATCGTGGTCAAATGTCGTACACACACAGGACTGGCACATTATCCCACCAAGATCGGATTGATGCATAAAGGCCTTCATGGACGGGATTACGTGAAAGAAATGATTGAGCTGTGCCACAAAAATGGCATTGCCGTAAAAGCTTATTTTTCTCAGAATTATGATAATTATGCTTATGATATCCATCCTGAATGGCGTATGGTTAACGGCTTGGGGCTGACTTCACGTGAGGAGGAAAAGTATACAGCTGAAAGTATGTTCCGTAAAGGACGTTACGGCATCGTCTGTCCGAACAACGAGGAATACCGTCAGTTCGTGCATGACTGCCTTACAGAAATTACCTGGAATTATGAATTTGAGAGTATTTTTCTGGATATGCCATTCTGGCCGGAAGTATGTTTCTGCCCAAGCTGCCGCAAGAAATATAAAGAGTCATCCGATAAGGATGACCTGCCGCGTATAGTGGACTGGTCCGATCCGGAGTTCCGTGAATATCAGTATCTGCGTGAAAAATGGATGGCTGAGTTCTGTGCCCTTAGTACTAAAGCGGTCAAGGATGTGAGGCCTGAGGTTACAATAGAGCACAATATGTGTGTAAATACGTCACCCTGGAGGTACGGCACCAGCGATTTGGTAGGAGAGGAGTGCGATTACATTGGAGGTGACCTGTACGGTGGTATCCTTGAAGAAAGCTTTATTTGTAAATATTTCCGTAATCTGACGAAAGAACTGCCTTTTGTATATATCACATCCCGCTGTGATCCGGGTCTGCAGAGCCATACTACAACTAAGACGATGGAGGAGTTCCTGCTTCATGCCATGACAGCGCTGGTGCATGACGGAGCACTGTCAATTTGTGACGGAGCAAACCCTGATGGGACTCTGTCAGAAGAAGTATATGCAGTGGGTGGTCCGGTCCAAAGAGCCTGGTCAATCTCAAAGAACTATGAAAAATATGTAGGCGGCAGGCTGAATACGAATGCAACGATCTGGTTCCCGACCCACTCCAAGTATGACTGGTCAGAAAATGGTGATAACGTTTGTGTGGAAGAGGATTATAAAGAGCCTGATAAGAGGTTTATCTATGATAAGCTTGATGTATGCAAGATCCTGCGCACAGAGAACATCCCCTTTGATGTAATCCCCAGCAGGAGACTTGATGAAATCCCGAACAATCTGCTTATTATTTCGGAAGTGGTGAATATTCGTGATGAGGAGATGGAAAAGATCGAGAAGTTTGTCAGGGAAGGCGGAAATATTTATCTGTCCGGACACTTTGGACATCCGCGCCTGCCGGAGCTCCTTGACATAAAGCACCTCGGTCAGACTGACCATAATGTGACCTATATGAGCTGCACACCTGCCGGCCAAGATCTGTTTCAGGGCTTTACGAAGCAAAGTCCTATGGCGGTTCAGGACAGACAGGAACTTATGGAAGTGACAGGCGATGCGCAGGTATTGGCAACCATTACGCTCCCCTACACGATGACAGGCAGACGTGAATTTTCTTCCATCCATTCTGATCCTCCTGGTGTGAAGACGGATTATCCGGCCATGATCCTCAAGAACGTTGGAAAAGGTAAAATTCTGTACGCAGCCGCACCCATTGAGCGCAGCAGGCCGCTTATGAGCAGACGAGCATTTGCACGCATCATACGCAGATTAATGGGAACGCCGGTGTTCACATCTGATGCACCGGGTTTTGTAGAAGTGATAAACTGGGAGCAGAACAACGGTAAAAGTTACTTTACTGTTCTTAATCAGCAGGAAGAGGCCCCTTATATAACGATAAAGGACATCACGGTTACAGTCCCTTATCAGATCAAAAGCGCCCATCTGGTTGAGACAAACGAGGCTCTGAAAGTGGAGTGTAACGGCAGCAGTTCGGTTATTTCTCTGCCAAAACTTGAAGTATTCCTCATGTTTGAGGTGGAAAAGTAAATCACTGGTTATAGCGGTATAGTACATCAAATGCTAGCGGTATAGCATACCCAATACTATATCGCTTTTCATAGTGTGCCAGGCATGGCATTAATCTAGCAGGTGCAAGTCTGGTCACGGGTATTTACCGCCAAGTGTAGCGAACCACAAGTTGGTATCAGTAATGGTATAGATGAAGGAAGTGGTGTAGCAAAGTTCCCCGCCTACGAACAGAAACTTGATCAGGCGATTAGGTGGGTTAGGTTGCTATACAAACCGAAGCCCCAAAGGTAAACGTAAAACCGAAGTTGTAAATCAAGAGGTTGTGAAACGAAAGATTAGTGTCTTACCCTCGGGAGACCCTACCCACATATCGCAGGATATGGTCGAAAAAGGTTCAGGGAGGGAGTCAGATGAAGTCATAGTAGGCATAAAGCCGAAGGACTGAAACGATTTATAGTACAAATCGTTATTAAGAGAATGATGCATAAGCCAGAAATCAGATGGATAGGAAAAATAGGAACGTAACCGAGAAATACTATTTATATCGGGAGGGGCGATGTGTATAAATTTTGTAATAATCAGAGGAGTAACAACAATGGAATTAATTGACGTGATTGCATCAAAGGAAAATCTGAATAAGTATTATAAGAAAGTAGTGGCAAATAAAGGGGCAGGCGGGATAGATGGAATGGAAGTGGAAGAACATGGTGCCTATATCAGGGAAAACAGAGACCTTTAGGCATACCGATAGTCCTGGACAGAGTAATCCAGCAAGCCATAGCCCAACCAATCATAGAAATTTATGAAGAAATATTCAATGAGTACAGTTATGGATTCAGACCTGGAAGAAGCTGCCACGATGCAATAAAACAGGCAAAACCAGAAATATAAAAATGGATTTGATGACCATGAGGCAATCTACAAGGTCGCAAACTCAAGGGTCGGCTGGTACAGAAGAAGTGGAATGAATGTAGTGAACTATATCATCAGTCCGGAGTTGCTTGAAAATAAAATGAAGGACTGAGCAGGGTTGCTCAATCCTTTATTTTACTATCTAAGAAAAGTTGGAATATAAGTTGTAGAGCCGTATACGAGAACCGTACGTATGGGTCAACGGGAGGAAAATAATGCTTGCCATTATTTCTCTAACCTATTCGCTTGTTCATTCTATTTCTTCTGTTCCGCAAAATAATGTTTCACGGCATACAAATATTGTCTTTCAAATTCCACAATGGCTTTTTTGCTCACTTTTTTGAATGGGAGAAGCATATCGAATGCATGAAAACATTTCGGGTAGACATCAGTCTTTGCCTTCACACCGGCGTTCTTCAGGTTATTGATATAAGTAAGCGTTTCACAGTAAAACGGATCATTATCACCTACAAAGGTATATGCAGGTGGCAAATCTGAATAATTGGTTTGCCTTGCAGGAGCAGCATATGCAGGAACATTCCCTTGCCACAAATCACCCAGATATGCTTTCCAACCTTTATGATTGAGCTTTGTATTCCAAACAGGAGCGTGGTTATCACGAGAAGATTCAGTATCTCTGTCATCAATCATGGGATAAAGAGGCATCTGATATGCAATATTTATTTCATCCTTATCTCTGGCATACATACAGGTTGCAACTGTCAAACCGCCACCGGCGCTTTCACCGCCAATCATAATCTGACTGGTATTTATGCCTAATTCCTCCGCGTGTTCTTTTAAATATTTTAATGCTGTATAGCAATCTTCCAAGGCGGCAGGATAGGGAGCTGCTTTGGAGAGACGATATTCCGGAGTCACAACGACAGCACCGTATTTTTTCACAAGTCCTATTGCCCGAGAGATATAGAGCATCTTTGCCATTCCCGTAATATATCCGCCACCATGTATCCATAAAATTCCCGGAGTTTTATTACTTGGCTTCACATTTACAGTAGGTTTCAGAATATATAGATCCATTTCTTTTTCGCCAGACAGAATCTGGATTTTTTTCATTGTATATTTTTTCATAGTATACCTTTACATTCTAGAGCGCGTTTTAAAATTGTTTTCTGGCAGTTGTGCGTCACATTCTGTGGGAGAATTTTCCCGGATGAAAGGTGCGCAGCGGGCTATGTAACCTGAATCCGGGGCAAATATGCCGCTGCGCATGCAGATGGCGGGAATGAATTTTCAAACACGCTCTAATATATCTTTCAGCATCATATTATATACCTCCACAAATTTCAGTTTAGTGCCACTGATTTCATGTACTTACATAACACATTATAAACTACCATATCGTTCTTGAAAAGGATTGATTTTACGCGGGTTCTTCTTGCTGAACTGTAATGCTTCCATCCCCACGCATCTGTTACCATTTGGGGCTTACAGAAAGTGGAGGTGTGGAATTTCCTCCATTATATAAAAAAAGCAGTACCGAAGTACCGCCCTAAGACTATTTTATATTGTATCGTTAATTAAAAATTGAATTCAGCTGTTTAAACAATGTTTTCACCCAATATTATTTTTGGCATTGTGGTTAAACAACGATTCCACCGTTTATAGAATTTCTCTATTCCAAGTTTTGATACTCTTGCATGAGCTTCCTCATTTTCCAATACCCAATACAGGACATACGTTACCTTACCCACATTTCTTATAAGACGAACGGGTAATTCACCTTCTTTAACTGCATTAAAATCTTTTTGTCTATGAGTGCGTTTTATGTAGTGAACATCAATTACGCCCTCTTGCTGCTGATAAAATTCGGCAACTTCCTTCATTAACTGTTCTATTTCATCAATCTTAGTTAATTTTGCTTCGTATATACATATTTCGTTAAACATAAAGCACCTCCACAAATACTGATTTATTTAATTCTATCATATGGTGAAATATATTGTCTATTAATATCACTTTGTATATCGATAATTTCTTGCCAATACTTTTAAAGTAATTTAGCAGAATTACGGTCATTTATAACAGAGTAGATGATTGTGCTATCACTGTCAGATTGTTCTAAAACAATCATTTGTTGGCAAAGTGTTTTTGAAAGGAATATACATTTTGGACGAATGTGGAAACCTCACGATCTCCGCCTGAGTGACAGCTTACATATTGCGGGTGGAAAAGCAAGCTTTAAAATACTTAAAACATATCTTTATTTTTAGAATATCCTGCTAGCAAAAAGCCCCGCCGGAGCGGGGCTGGTATCGTTTCTTTATGTTAGGGTGAAATTTTGTGCTGTAAGTGCGCCTATCAATTCTTTGTTTTCTTTACCGATAAGGGTTCCGTTTCTGTCAATGATGTAATTGCCTACCGCGAAGCCATAGGTCGGGGCTTTCATATATACCAGAGCCATGCCGATAAAATTTCTTACAGCCGCCGCTAATTCCTTTCTGCGCGGGCCGGTTACATTGTAGTGGATTTCCATGCTGTCGGGTTCTTTTGCTTCGGATTGTTCCGTTGCCTGCTCGGCGGCTTCCTCTGTCATCGGTTCTGTTTCTGGTGTGGCTTCTCCGGTTGTGGGCGGTACAATCTTTTTTTGTGTTTTGTATTGGGTGTGGTTCTACTCCTTCATGATATCGTAACGCCTCTTCCCCTTGGAAATAGACTTATACTCAATGGCCTCGGTGGGGCATCCACAGATGCAGGCCATACAGTGGGTGCAGTTTCCCTTCCATACAGGCCTTCCCTCCGCCATGTCGATGTTATTTAAAGGGCACCGCTTTGCGCACTTGCCGCAGGAGACGCAGGCATCCGAGACCGTAAAGCCTTTGTCCTTGATATAAAGGCGGTAATAGAGCGGATTAAACGGTCCGCTGATGAAGCGGCCTACAAGAGAAACTGGTATCTTGGGGAATGGCTTGCCCTGGCCGATCTGACTGGCTAGCTTGGAAAAGACTGGCTTCGCCCGGGCGATTATGGATGCGCATTCGCTCTCACTGGGCGCAGCAGATAAGGCAATGTAATTTTCCGGCATTTGTACGGACGCAAGGCCCTGGTAGATTAAACCGGTCTCTGCGCATAGCTTTGCGGCGTAGGCCGCCGCGTTCCCCTGTGTGCCGCCGCCGCGGGTCAGGACAAAGTAGGCGTTTTGATTCCCCTCAAACCTGGTGGCACAAATCCACTGCGCCACCACTTTGGGTATGCGCCAGGCGTAAATTGGCGCAACAAACACCAGAGGACGTTCCGATCGGAATGTCTTTTTTTCGCCTTTCTTCAGGCAGTGGTTAATAGAAACCATTTCATCGCTAAGCTCTGCCGCTATCTGCTTTGCCGCGAGCTGACTGTTGCCGGTGCCGCTGAAATAAAAGACCATTTATATCCCTCCCTTTCAATCTTCCATGATGTAATATCTACGGTTTCCCCTGGAGGCGGATTTGTACTCAATGGCCTCTGCGGGACACCCTCCGATACAAGCCATGCAGTGAGTACAATTTCCGTTCCAAACGGGCTTTTTATCCACCAGGCGGATATTGTTCAGGGGACACCGTTTCACACATTTGCCACAGGCGGTGCAGGCGTCCGATGCAGCAAAGCCTTTATCGTGGACAAAGAGCGTGTAAAACAGCCCATTGACCGGCCCGCTTACTATCTTATCTTTAAAAGTGACTGGAATCTCCGGGAACGGTTCGCCCTTTTTAATCAGCGCGGCCAGCGATGCTGTGCGCTCTCCGGCCTTTTTAAGAATCCCCTTATATTCTGTCTCGTCCGGCGTGTTGGATAAAGCCACATAGTTATTGGGCATGATGAGCAACGCCAAACCACAAAAGCACAGTCCCTTTTCCGCGCATAGCTCTTTCGCATAGGCAGCGGCATTTCCCACGCTTCCGGCGCAGGTCAGGATAAAATAAGCATTTGAATTCCCCTCGAATTTTGTCTCACGAATCCATCCATCCACGACCTTTGGCATTTTCCAGGAATAGGTAGGTGCCACAAATACCAGTGGATCCTCCGAATGAAACGTATCTTTTTCGCCCTTTTTGAGATACTTATTCATAGAGACAATCTCATCTCCAAGAATTTCACTCATTTGTATTGCCGTCCTCTGACTATTGCCGGTGCCGCTGAAATAGAAAATCATATCCATATCCTCCTTTATTTTTGGTCGATTCCGCTGACCATCTGCGCTAAATATTCTTTAGCCTGTGTCTTGGAACACGCTTCTTTATCCAGGTATTTCCACTCCAGGATAAGCAGGATCACCTGGCTGTAAAGGTTTGCAGCCATCTTCCGCGGCACCTTGAAGCGGTGGGAATCCGAATTGTCCTGAAAGACCGCAGACATATTGGACAGCAGATAAAACCTTATTTGATTGATGAGATATAAATTGGGCGGGTTATTCTTTAGGATCGCCTGCACGATTTCTATGTTCTCATCTAAAAAATCAAAGCAGTTCTCCATCAGCGTATCCATCCGCTGCACACAGGTTCCTCCGTCCTGATAGCCGCTGTCCAACCGGTCACGGACGGTCATGAAGCAATACTCTAAAAGGTCGTATTTGTCATCAAAGTAATTGTAGAAAGTAGCGCGGGGCAGCATTGCCATCTCACACAACTCTCCAACGGCAATCTCCTCAAAAGATTTTTTGCAGAGCAGAGACTGCATTGCGTTCTGGAGGGAATGCAGGGTGCGGCTTGCTCCAATGGTCATCTTTTTTGATAAGTCATATTTCATATTTTGTCTCTCCTTTGACAATTTTTTACTTTTGTCTAAATATATACAACCGATTCATTTTGTCACTTGTCTTTCTACTAAAGCTATTATAGACTAAAATCAAGATTTAGACAAGTGCAAAAATAAAGACTTGTGAAGAATGTTTTATTAGAATGAATTTAGACCTAATAATTGTGAGGTGTTATGATGAGTTACGAGAAATTACTGCACAGGCAGAGAGTCTTTTTTAGAACTGGAGAAACGATGGATTATTCATACCGGATGAACGCTCTCACGGCGCTTCGTGAGGCGCTCGTCTATTATAAGGCCGAGATTTATCAGGCGCTTGTGGACGACTTGAACAAGTCACCCTATGAGACCTTTATATCAGAATACGGCCTTGTGCTCAGGCAGATCACTTATGTTGAGCGCAGGCTGAAAGGCTGGATGAAACCTCGCTCCAAAGCGGTAGGCATTACCGGCCTGCCCGGAAAGGCCTATGAGCTGGTAGAGCCTTACGGGATCGTGCTGATCATATCGCCGTGGAACTACCCGCTTTCACTGACTATGCAGCCGCTCATCGGGGCGATAGCGGCCGGGAACTGCTGTATCATCAAACCCTCCGAGCTGTCCCCGCATACATCAGACGTTCTTGTAAAAATCATATCCCGCGCCTTTCCGGAGAAATATATTGCCACGGTGCTGGGAGGGAGAGAAGAAAGTGAAGCCCTTCTGGAGCAGCGTTTCGATTACATTTTCTTTACGGGGAGCACGGCGGTGGGCCGTTCTATCATGGAAAAAGCCGCCCGCCATCTCACTCCGGTGACCCTGGAGCTAGGAGGGAAAAGCCCCTGCATTGTCACAGCCGATGCCGATGTTCGGGAGGCTGCCAAAAATATTGCATATGGCAAGATTATGAACAGCGGGCAGGTGTGCATTGCTCCGGACTACGCGCTGGTGGATGAGAAGGTGAAAGATCAGTTTTGCGGGGAGTTTGCGGTGCAGTGTCAGAAGATGGCCGGAGACCCGCTCACAAATCCCAAGTATCCGCGCATTATCAGCCGACGACATTTTGAACGTCTGCTGGGGCTTATGGAGGGCGTGACAATCTTAAGCGGCGGGCGTTCCGAGCCGGCGGCGCTCAAGATAGAACCCACCGTCCTTGTGGATGTGGGATTGGATTCCGCTGTGATGCAGGAGGAGATCTTCGGTCCCCTTCTCCCGGTCATTCCCTATCGGACCTTAAATGAGGCGGAGGAATTCGTGAGAGCACGGGAAAAACCTCTGGCGCTTTACCTCTTTACCAAGAGCAGTAAAACCGAGAAGCGGGTGCTGAACAAGCTGGCCTTTGGCGGAGCCTGTGTCAATGATACAATTTCTCACATCTCCAGTGACGGCTTGGCCTTTGGCGGGGTTGGCCAGAGCGGTATGGGAGCCTATCACGGCATCCACAGTTTCGAGACATTCAGCCATCGCAAGGGCATCTATAAAAAATACAGTCTGTTTGAACTGCCCATGCGGTATCAGCCCTATGGGGACAAAATAAACGGCCTGCTCCGCTTCCTGATGAAATAAAGGCGCATTCCATTCAGGTGAAGCTGTCAGGTTCAGAGACAGACGAGGCGAATCATTCATCCACTAAAAGAATAGAAATGAGGTACAGAATATGGAGTATCCTAAATTGTTTTCCCCTATGAATATTGGCTCAGTGCAAATTAAAAACCGTCTGGTCATGACCGCCATGTGCGTTGGACTCGCCAGACATGACGGAGCGGTCAGCGACGCTCTTGCCGCTTATTACGAGGAGCGTGCCGCCGGAGGTACGGGGCTCATCATTACAGAATGCAGCCGCGTGAACGAGACGGACGCCGTTGCCTATCCCAGCATGCTGTCCATGTCCCACGACCGGTATATCGAACCGCTTCGCAAGGCTGTGGAGCGGGTTCACGCCCACGGTACCAGGATGTTTGTACAGCTTTATCATCCCGGACGGCAGAATGTGGTCATCTTTCCCACCGTGTGGCAATTTAATGAGCGCATGGCGCGGGTATTCCCGTCTTATTGGGATTTATATTTCAAGGTGGCCGGAAAGTTTGACGCTTCTGCGATAGACGATCCTAAGACCGCGAAGCGCATGAAGAAGTACATGAAGCCCCTCCTGGCCCCCAGCGCCGTTCCCTGCGGACTTGCGGACAATCCCATCCGCAATCAGAAAACCGTTCCCATGACCATTTCGCAGATTAAAACGCTGATCGGTCAATTCAGAGCGGCAGCGGGACGGGCAAAGAAGGCCGGGGCCGACGGGGTGGAGCTTCACGCCGCCCATGGCTATCTGATCCAGCAGTTTTTAAGCTCTTACACCAACCGCCGCGAGGATGAATACGGCGGCTCTCTGGAAAACAGGATGCGGCTTCTGAAGGAAATCATCGAGGGCGTCCGTGAGGAATGTGGCTCTGATTTCCCCATCAGCGTGCGTCTTTCTGTGGAGGAGTTCTACGATATGATTGGCTATCCCGGACAGGGAATCCTCTTGGACGAGGGGGTGGCGATGGCTAAAATGCTGGAGAGCTTCGGCGTTGATGTGCTCAATGTCAGCAGCGGCAGCTATGATACGGCGCAGACCTCCTGCGAACCCATAAGCTTCCCTCCCGGCTGGAGGAAGTATTTGGCGAAAGCAGTCAAGGAACAGGTCAAAATACCTGTCATTGCAGCCAATTTGATCCGAACGCCGGAGCAGGCGGAGGAGCAGCTGACAGAGGGGACGCAGGACTTTATTGCTATGGGCCGTTCCTATCTGTCCGATCCGGAGTGGGCGAAAAAAGCAATGGAGGGGAGGAGTGAGGATATTAACCGCTGTATCTGCTGCCTGCGCTGCATGGAGGCTTTTCAGGAGAACATTATGAATGGCAGGCCGGTGGAGTGCGCGGTCAATCCCCGCGCCTGCCGGGAGAGCATTTACTCCCATACTTCGCCCAGAGACGGGCGGCAGCGGCCGGTGGTCATCGTGGGCGCCGGGCCGGCTGGGCTGACAGCGGCTAGGGAGCTGGCGGCGCGGGATTTTAAGGTGACTGTGCTGGAGCGGGGTTCTGCCCCGGGCGGACAGCTTATTCTTGCGAAGGCGCCTCCGCTCAAGGAGAAAATCGGCTGGCTGATTGAGTATCTGACGCATCAGGCTATCCGGCAAGGCGCAGACATTCAGTACAATATAAATGCTGACAGGGAGATCATTGACAGCTTTCATCCATATGCCGTGTTCCTCGCCACTGGCGGAGAGGCGGCGGCCCCGAGAATCCCCGGCTCCGAATCGGACGCAGTGATGACTGTGACGCCAATCCTGACAGGGGAAAGGAAGTACTCCGGCAGGGAAATTGCCGTGGTAGGCTCCGGTATGACCGGACTTGAAACAGCGGAGCTCCTGGTGGACCAGGGGAATACCGTCACCATAATTGAGATGGCGGACAAAATTGCCCCCGGCGCTTATCCAGTCAATTCCTCTGATGTCATTGAACGGCTGAAAAAAGGCAGGGTGCGGTTTCTGCCCGGCAGAAAGCTAGAGCGTATAGGCAGCGGAATGCTCTATCTGACCCGTAAAGACGGTGTGTCGGAGGAGATCCGCACCGATGTGACGGTACTGGCGATAGGCGTGCGTAGCAACAACGCATTGGAAAAAGACTGCGACGGACATTTTCCGCGGCTCTATCCCATCGGCGATGCGGTGAAGCCCGGACGTATCAGTAATGCCACCGGCAGCGCTTTTCTATTGGCCCGCGGATTACAGTAAGGGATTACAAAGACCTGCGATATTGCAGCCGGGCAGCTTTTCTGATCGTTACATTCATGCTAACAAGAATGAAATGGAGATGATTATAATGAGAGAACACAAAGTTGAGATAAGTCGTGAAAAATGTATTGGGTGCGGCATGTGCCAGCGGGATTGTCCCGCCTATAATATAGTAGTTGAAAATAAAAAGGCGGCTGTAAAGACGCAGAGCTGTATTATGTGCGGACACTGCGTTGCTGTGTGCCCGAAAGCCGCCGTTTCCATGACAGGTTTTGATGATCCGCCGATTGAAATTGATAAGCCGACTGTTTTAGATCCGATTCAGTTTTTGGAGTCTATCCGTACCAGAAGGACGATCCGGCAGTACAAAGATAAGTCCATTGATCTGGATGTGATCGCACAGATTATCGAGGCGGGACGTCTTACGCCAAGCGGTGGAAATGCTCAGGACGTATCCTATATCGTGCTGCGGGAGGGAATCGAGCGCTATGAAAAGATTGCGGTGCGTTTTGCAAAAAGGCTGCTGCCAATGGTAAAGCTGGTGAGTCCTACTGCGAAAAATGCTGTCATTGATGAACATTTTTTCTTTAAAAAAGCGCCGGTGGCCATTGTGGTGGTTGCAAATGATAAAATAAATGCCGCACTTGCTGCATCCAATATGGAGCTGATGGCCGAGGCTCACGGTTTGGGTGTTCTTTACTGAGGATTTTTCGCCAGGATTGCCCCCAAGCAGTGACAACCTTAGTGCTGGGCTATCCGAACGTTAAATACCGCCGTACTGCGCAAAAAGATCCGGCGAACGTACGTTATTTATAATAATGCCAGCTATATAACACCAATCATATGCAGCAGGCTTTTGCCGGTCAACCTTGTTTTGTACAATGTTGACATAGATACAACTATAACTGGTAACAGGGAGATTTCCTGGAATCAGTTTTTTTATTGTTTATGCCAAGCTGAATTCTTGGTCATACGGCACAAAATTGTTAGGAGAAGGCAGGGGAGGCATTTTATCATGGCTTCGGGATGATCGGTTTATTGAATAAATTCCCCGCGAGCCCTGTTGTCCGCCCATAGTAACCTCCTTTGTATTTTGAAGTAAAAGCCCTGTTCTTATTTTAACATACAAAAAGAACATGTTCAGTTAGCGCCATATAGAAACAGGACACTAAAAGACATAGAATGACACTACGGAAATCTGATAGTATTACAATAGCAATGAAAGCAGAAATACAATGCCTTCGCAGGATATATTACAATACAATTACTTTTAACATAAAAACTCCAGCAGGATGAAACTACAGGAGTCTTGGCTATCTTTTGGGCAGTCAACTATGGAATATATCAGTATTTTGATAATATAACTTTAATATCATATTCGACATTTCAAATAAAATCGTTTGACAAATGGTAGTATATAACAACATTTTTATTAACTTTTATAAAATACCTTATAAATCCTAGTTAAAATGGATGCTTTATTATAAGAGAAAAAGAAAAAGCACTGGGTCAGTTATAAAATATGATTCAGGAAAACGGAAAGTCCATTCAAGAAATAATGATGTTTGATTACGGATTAATAACTAAAGTTTAAAATAGGAGAGGGAAATACATTGGTATGTCTTTTTTCTATAGCGTCACTATTGACTAATTGGTAAGATTTAACGATTAATTGGTATTAAAACAGGAGCATATAAGGTAAATTTTACGAAATTTAGATTAAAAGAAAAAAGAAAAAAATACAATTAAATCTGGTATTATTTAACGTAGTAGTCTTGATTTTATGACGCTAAAATTTTCACAAAAATTATTAAATTTTTTAGTTGTATTTAGAAGATTTATTGAAAAATAAACAAAAAAATAGCTGAAATTGTCTTTGTGCATTTGTTAATTCATACTCTTATGCGAAGTTGACAAATAAAATAAGAAGGAATATACTTCAGTTATAACTTACTAAGATGCATTGCTAACCAAAGTGTGGGAGGTGATACCAATGCAGAATCTTAAATTTCTCAAATGAAAAATAAAAGAATTATACTATCATTATTAATAATCACAGTATTAACAGTTAATAATTTATCCATCGTTAGTAGCTGAACCAGGTGCAGAGAAGTATTGTAACTTGGTATTAATTATTACAAGAAGAAATAGTTTATTATCACCTTAAACGAATTGGAGAAATATTTTGTTTAAGTAATAATTTCAAAATGATCATACTAAAAAATGGATATTAGATGTAAAATATTAGGAATGTTCGATATTTATATACATTCTAAAAGAGAGGAAAGTGAAGTTTCTATGAAAAAAATAATATCATTAGTTTTAGTGATGAGTCTTTGCTTTGGACTTTCAGCATCAGCATATGCTTATAGTCCTAAGCAAACAGTAAACCGGGAGGAATTCGCTGATATTGAGAATGGTAACTTTATAATAGAATACGATAACGGTCATCTATATATAATAGATGGTAAGTGTAAAATCGGAGGCGGTATTGGACGTTGTTCAGTACAAAATAAAACATTTTATACTTACTTCACTCGTGACCAAGCAATTGCTGCTTTGGATGCAATGAAATACGGCGAGGGCGCTGTTAAATCTATACTTGGTATTATGTCAGGGGCATGGGGGTTTATAGGAGTTACGGCGTCTGTTGCAAATCTAATTCTAACTTTCTTTGGTGGAGAAAGTGCATATCAACGAAATCTTGAAAATTTCGTTGCGTCTGGAGCAAGCACTGCAACTATAGTGTATAATACTCATTGTGTAAACAGAGGTTATGTAGGTGGCGATCCGATGTATGATTATGAAATAGATTCCGTTTCTATGACTTGGTAAAGAATAGTGAAAAATAAAAAAATATTTGAGTATTTAATACTAGGTTGTATTATTTTATTTGTACTTTTATATTTTGTTGATTATAACTTTAAATCACAATATAAGATAGTTTTTATTTTGCTTTATGCTCTAATTATTCTATCTATCTATTTATTTAGAAAAAAGTTATGACTGTATAACCTATAAAATAATGCATTATTACAATAATTGAGGTTGGTTTTTAAATCCAGCCTCAGTTATTAAATGTAAGGTGAAAATATGAAAAAAAAATGGTTTATCTTAGCCTTCTTCATCGTCTTACTTCTTTCAATGTTTTTAGGAATTAAATTTTTGAATGGGTTCACTTGTTCACCAGCCTATATCGAACTTTCTCTTGATGAAGTTAAAACCAAACTAAAAGAAAAAAGAAGTTTTATTCTATTTATACATCAAAAAGATTGTTCGGGATGCAAACGCATAAAACCATATCTAGAAACTTTCAATAAATATCCCACGGTTGATGCCTTTGGAATAGACGTGACTAATTTCAAAGACAAAGATTTAGAATATTTAATCTCTGAAATGAAACTTAGCGATACTCCTACTCTTTTATTTTATGTGGATGGTAATGAAAAAACTCGAATAGTTGGTGTTTTTATGCAAAATACTTTAAAAGAAAAAATAACTAAAACATATTTACAATGACAATACTTGGAGGAATATATGAAAAAACACAAAATATATTTTGTTGTCATTTATAAGTATTATTTTAAATTTGTTATTCATGGTTCAAGTATTTAATAAAAGCAAAGAGTTAGACGTTTCATCTAGTAAAAATAGTTTATATGATTTTTTAGATTCTCTTACTATAGAATCTTTTGAAAAATTATACCGGTCCGGAGAAAAATTATATATATACATTGGAAGGTCTGATTGTAGCGATTGCAATTTTTTTGAACCATTGTTTTATAGTATAGTAAAAAAATATAATCTA
>OKWQ01000063.1_pt1 | contig 144651 bp, 104 predicted proteins | sample 1607071 | NCBI WGS metagenome assembly OKWQ01 (sample SAMN07501039, study PRJEB24779) | human gut metagenome
GTCTTTAGACTCCAGTACCGGAAACGAGCCCTTATAGGGCGGAAAACAAACCACCGGCTAAGCCGGTGGTACTGATTGTGTAAATGATATAAAATACAGGTTGGCGATACTGCATCTTCAATTTGTACATAATAGTGGATTGACAGTTAAAAAATATCGTAGTATAATTTAAATACTTAGATAAAAGCTTTTATAAAAGAAATACAATTAATACAAAAGAAATAAAGAATTATTTGTGAGGTGGAAAGGAGAATTTATAATGTATCTGGAAAGTATTTTTGGGTTAGCGGGGAAAACAGCCCTGGTTACAGGGGGAAGAGTAGGAATCGGACAGGTAATTGCCATTGCATTGGCAAGGGCGGGAGCCGAGGTAGTTATTATGGGAAAGACAGATTCCCGGGAGACAGTCAGGAAGATTGAAGGGGAAGGTGGTAAAGCGTATAGTATTACGGCTAATGTGACAGATGAGGAGGCGGTAGAGAAGGCGATGGATCTCATCATGGAACGTTCCGGACATATTGACATTGTGTTTAATAATGCGGGAATCTGTATACATAAGGATACTTTAGAGGCTACGATAGAAGAGTGGAGACAGGTTATTGATGTCAATCTGACAGGAGAATATATTGTGGCAAGAGCCGCAGGCAGAAGGATGATAGAGTCCGGAACCAAGGGTAGTATTATAAATATGGCATCTATGTCTGGCACAATTGTTAATATCCCGCAGTGGCAGGCATCTTATAATGCCTCTAAAGCCGGAGTAATGCACATGACCAGGTCTCTTGCCATTGAATGGGCAGAGCATGGAATTCGGGTTAACAGTTTAAGCCCGGGTTATATTGGTACGCCTATGTCAGCTGATACGCCTCAGGAATTAAAAAATGCCTGGATGCCGCTTATGCCTTATCACCGTATGGGTAAACCGGAAGAGTTGATTCCTGCAATATTATATCTGGCATGCGATGCGGCCGGATACACAACAGGGTCGGATGTGATTGTGGATGGAGGATATGTTGCACAATAATCATTCTGTTATATTGTGTCGATTGTTTCAATCAAATGTTTATTATTGTTTCAATCAAATGTTAATTTAGAGAATTCAAATCATAGTTTCTGTTAAGTGGTTAATCAGTTTTTACACAAATCACATATGGATTAAATGACAGTTAATAAATTTTTAGTTAACTGTATTTAAGGTCGCAAGGAGCCCCTTTGGGGTTCCTTTTTTGCTCTAATTAATTTTCAACTCAATAAATAGATTAATAAAAATTAGTGAATCTAAATAAAATTTATAAAAACTAAAAAATAATATTGACATTATTAAGTGGATATAGTATTATACAGACAAGAACTAAAGCAAAAGGACGGAAAATAATACAATAACTTAAGAAAATTTAGTAAAACTAAACAAAAACGAAACGGAGGTAAAAAAATGTCTCAAACGGTTCTTGAACTTAAGAATATCTCAAAAATTTTTCCGGGTACGAAAGCATTGGATAATGTTCACTTCGAACTTAGAAAAGGAGAGATACATGCATTGCTTGGTGAGAATGGTGCAGGGAAATCTACTTTGATTAAAGTCATTACCGGTGTGCATCAGCCCGAAACAGGTGAAATTTTCGTTTATGGGAAGCTTGAAAAAATACAGAATCCCAATATTGCCAGGAATCTGGGCATTGCTGCGATTTACCAGCATGCGACGGCATATCAACATTTAACGGTAGCTGAAAATATTTTTATGGGACATGAGTATATGAAGGGGTATTTAGGGTGTATCGACTGGAAAAAGAACATCAAAAAAGCAAAAGAACTTTTAGAGCGTCTTGGAAGTGATATTGATCCTGAGGCACAGATGGGTAACTTGTCAGTTGCAAAACAGCAAATGGTAGAAATTGCAAAGGCTTTATCTTACGATGCCAGGATCTTGATAATGGATGAGCCAACGGCTGCTCTGTCAGAAGGTGAAAGTGAGGAATTGTATAAGATTACAGAAAATTTAAGAAATCATGATGTATCTATTATTTTTATTTCCCATCGTTTTGAGGATATTGAGAGACTGGCAAATAGGATTACGGTGTTTAGAGACAGCAAATATATCGGAACATGGGACAAAGGGGAAATTTCAAATGAGGTTTTGATGAAACATATGGTTGGAAGAGAGATTGATCAGTTGTTTCCCAAAAAAGAGGTTAAAATAGGCAAAGAACTTTTGAGAGTAGAAAAGCTGGGACGTATTGGTTTTTTTAAAGATATTTCATTTAAGCTTCATGAAGGGGAAATATTGGGGTTAACAGGACTTGTAGGTGCAGGAAGAACGGAAATGGTTCAATGCATATATGGGGTGGAGAGATCGGACGAGGGCGAAATCTATATTGATGGTAAAAAGACTAATCATAAAAATACGCAGCAGGGTTTTAGAAACGGAATAGGGTATGTACCTGAGGACAGACAATTGCAAGGGCTTTTACTGCCATGGAGTATCGCAGATAATATTACCCTGGCGTCCATAGGAAAATATTCAAGACGGGGGATTCTTAATTATAAAAAGCTTCTGCAGGGGGCAAAAGAAACAGCAGAAAAATTAGAGGTAAAGGCAGTCAGTGTATTTGATTCTGCAGAATCGCTGTCAGGGGGAAACCAGCAAAAGGTAGTCGTTGGAAAGGTACTGGAAGGAAATGCAAAAATCATTATTCTGGATGAACCTACGAAAGGTGTAGATGTGGGATCTAAAGCATCTATGTATGAGATTATGGGACAGCTGGCACAGCAGGGATATGGAATATTGATGATTTCGTCAGAGATGCCGGAAGTTTTGGGAATGTGTGACCGGATTATAGTAATGCGCTCAGGCAGAATATCAGGTAGTATGCTGCGGGAAGAGGCTACACAGGAATTAATACTTAAGAAATCACTGCCGGTCAGACAAAGTAAGAAGGAGGGGTGAAGAGATTGAAAAAGAAAAGTATTTATGGACGGGAATTGAGTTTGCTGGGATTTATTATATTTCTTAGTGTTTTGGTTGGTATCAGAAATCCTGAATTCTTAACGATAAAAAATTTATTGGATATTTTTAATGATACGGCGATCTTACTGATTTGTGCGATTGGCATGCTTTTGGTAATTGTGACCGGTGGAATTGATTTGTCAATTGGAGCTACTCTGGGTCTTAGCGGCATGGTGTGTGCACTCACCGTAAGAGATTATCCGCAATTACCCATTGTGATTATTATTCTTATTGGAATTGGAGTCGGTCTTTGCGTAGGTACTATAAATGGAATTCTGGTTGCTAAATGCAAGGTTTTGCCAATCATGGCTACTCTTGGAATGATGAATATCTGCAGAGCACTTATTTATTTTGTGAGTGGCGGTAAATGGGTTAATACATATGAACTGACATCTGCATTTATTAATTTTTCCAGCAGCACTTTTTGTGGAATCTCGGTTTTAATCCTTTCCGCAGTAATTATTTATATCGTTTTCGGCTTTTTTATTAATTACAATAAAGTGGGAAGAAAAATATATGCAGTGGGATCGAATGACAGCGCGGCAAAGGTAAGCGGTATAAAAGTGGATAATATTATATTTCTGGTATATGCTCTTTTGGGAACTGTGGGAGGGCTGGCAGGTATGCTGTGGACATCCCGATATGCATTTGCATCCTTCGAAACAGGCAGTGGTTTTGAAATGTCCGTTATTGCCGCATGTGTACTTGGAGGTGTATCGGTAACTGGCGGATCAGGGAAAATTTCAGGCGTACTTTTGGGAGCGCTGCTGATTGGTATTATTAATACAGCGCTACCCATGATACAAGTTTCTTCCTTTGTAAAAGATACCATTGAGGGCTGCATTATATTAATTGCCATTGTCGCAAATACTTTTATGATGCGATGGACAAGACAGAAAGCTCTTAGGCAAAGAGAAATCTGATAACTGAGAATTGAGAGGAAACGGTGGGAAAATGATATGAAACAAGTCAGAGAATTAAGTATTCAAAAGAATAAATCATTAAAAAACAGGTTTTTTAAATGGGAAACACTGCTGGCCTTGATTTTGCTTGTGGTTTGTTTTGGATTAAAAGTCATGGCGCCTGAGATCGTAAGCTTCGGGGGACTAGTGGAAAACTCAATGGTTTTTATAGATAAGGGCATTATTGTACTTTCTATGATGTTAATATTAGTGATTGGAGAAATAGACATTTCCGTAGGATCTATCGCATGTTTGAGTTCAGTAATCATGGCCACTTTATATAATCAGGGTGTTCCATTTACGGGTGCACTTGTGATCGCCATGCTGGTTGGAATTATCTGTGGCGGTTTTAATGGATTTATCGTTACTTATTTCAAAGAGCTGGCCCCTATGATAGTAACGCTTGCAACTATGACAATTTATCGGGGAATTGCCTATATAATCCTTGGAGATACTTCTTGCGGCGGTTTTCCTTCCTGGTTCAGCAATCTGGGATGGGGTTATCTAACGGAAAATTTATCGATTCCAATTAATTTGACTGTTTTTTTAGTGATCGCAGCAGGGTTTTATGTGGTAATGCATCATACGATTACGGGAAAGCGTATCTTTGCAATCGGTACGAATCAAATTGCCAGTGAATATAACGGCATTCATGTAAAGAGAATTAAGTGGACGTTGTATACCATCAATGGATTTATGTCAGCTTTGGCAGGAATATTCCTGATGGCACGGCTGGGGAGTGCCAGACCAAATGTGGCACTTGGATATGAACTAGATGTAATTGCGATGTGCGTACTTGGGGGAGTGAGCACAGCAGGTGGTAAAGGAAGCGTCATAGGAGTAGTGCTGTCAGTATTTTTGATGGGATATCTTCGCTATGGAATGAACATTCAAAATGTGCCGGGACAAATTATGCCAATGGTAATCGGTATTCTGTTATTGATTGTTTTGGTTGTTCCAAATCTTATGTCAGCGGTACGTGACAGAATGAAAGTTGAGCTGCAAAAATAATTTATTATAAAGGAGAAGGTACTATGAAGAGAAGAATGAAAAAGGTAGCAGCATCACTCATGGCAATAGCTATGGCAGCAACTATGATTACAGGATGTGGGAATTCGGCATCCGGTGAACAGACAGCAAGAACGCAGCAGACGAAGGAAACTGCAAATGCGGAGACTGCAAAGAAAGAAGGCGGGGCAGATGAAACAAAGGCAGCAGCTAAGGATGGAGCAAAAAAAGTAGGAGTTGTAATTAAGATTGCAGGAAATCCTTTTTATGAAGCCACGGACATTGGATTCGCAGAGGCGGGAGAAGAGCTTGGGATTGATTTCATTACAAATGGGCCATCCGAAGCTACAGTAGAAGGACAAATACAGATTATTGAAGGATTTATCAATCAGAAGGTGGATGCCATCGCCATAGCAACGAATGATTTTGATGCCGTTGTTCCGGCACTTGAAAAGGCTAAAAAGGCAGGTATTAAAGTGATTTCCTGGGATTCGGCTGTGAATCCATCCGGGCGTCTGGTGCATGTGAATCAGGCGATTGCATCTGAAATAGGAGCAAGTGAAATCAAAGGTATTGCAAAGACGATTGGCAATGCAGGGGAGATTGCAATTGTGTCCGCAGGGGCTACTATGGTAAATCAAAATGCCTGGGTTGAAGCAATGAAAGAAGAGCTTAAAAAAGAAGAGTATAAAGATATTCAACTGGTAGATGTGGTCTATGGTGATGACGAATCCCAGAAATCTTACAATGAGGCTTTGGGACTTTTAAAGACCTATCCTGATTTGAAAGGAATTATTTCTCCCACTACAGTAGGTATTGCAGCTGTATGCAAAGCCGTTGAAGATCAAAAGCTGACAGGGAAGGTGTATGTCACCGGGATTGGACTTCCCAGCCTCCAGGCGGAGTACATAAAAAACGGTACCTGTGATACTGCTTATATCTGGAATCCCATTGATTTAGGATATTTAAGCGCTTATACGACAAAAGCGCTGCTGGATGAAGAAATTACAGGAGTACTGGGAGATAAGTTCAGTGCAGGGCGATTAGGGGATTTTGAAGTAACAGACGATGGTGCAGGTGGAACAGAAGTAGTGCTTGGGCCGCCACTGGAATTGAATAAGGACAATATTGACCAATATAAGGAAATATTCTAATTAAAAAAGAAAAGAGGATACTGACATGGCAAAACCATTATTTACAAATCAACCATTTACAGAAGGACCAAAGAGCAGACCGATTCATATAACCAGAGAAAACATAGGACATTTCATCTATCCGGATGAGGGGTTGGACTTCAGCGATTATAATCAGATGTTTATCAGTACCGAAAATATTACCGTTTGTACTATGGACATCGGGCCGGGAGGATTTTTCGATCCGCCGGACTACCATCCGGGAGATGAGATGTATTATGTTCTGAAAGGAGCAATCACGCAGTATAATCCGGAGTTGGGACAGGCAATTCGTGTTAAAGCAGGCGAGTCTCTGCTTATTCCAAAAGGAGGCGCACATGTGGCTTATAATTTTGAAGAGACTTCTCTTCGCATTATGGCGGTAATCGCTCCTAAAATTGTAGAAGACCAGCTTTTCCCGACGGATGGGGAGGCGATGAAGAGAAAGACATTCCTTGGAACCGATAACGTCCAAATGCCAAAAAATCCCCCGCTGATGCACAATACGCGCATTGCTACCGTAGATGATATTGGTACCTGGCCTTTTGAAGGTGAGGTGCTAAGGGAAAACGGATATCTGTATCATATTACGGAAGATAAGAAACTCCTTTCCATCCACGGCAGAAAGCACCCTGCTTTAGTAAAGCTGTCAGTCAGTAATGATTTTATGCAGGTCGGTGAATTCATTGTACCTTTTGGCGGAAGCGTATGCCGGTATACAGAACCAATTTGTCATAAAGGTCAGAGCTTTATTTATGCGATTGAGGATAAAGTTACCGTATATCTTCCTCAAGAAAGAGATACCATTGTACTAATGCCGGAAGAGGGGCTGTATCTTCCGGAAAACACAACATACCAATTAGTGAATTATGGTGATAAAAATATGAAAGCGTTATTTGCAACAGCACCGGGAAACGTATAGGGACTGCAATGCACAAGCAATCATCTGGTTACAGTGCACACCCGAAGGGTGTGCACTGTAACCAGCATCTGACATGGGAAAGAGATGCAAGTGAGCGGCCTCTGTACATTTATAGATAATAATGGTAAAATAATAACAATAAATTGTGGTATATTGTTAAGGAAGAGAGACAGAATTTTATGGTAATCAAGAATAAAGATATTGCAGAAATTCTTAAGATATCCCCGGCAGCAGTTTCTCTGGCGAGGAATGGGAAATCGGGAGTAAGTGAGCAGACGAGAAAACAGGTATATGAATTATTGCGCAGTATGGAAAATCAGAATAGAAAAGAAGAAGAGACCGGGTCCAGGGGCAGTATTACTTTGGTTATGCATAAAAAGTCAGGTAAGATTATTGCAGAGACTCAGTTTTTTATGATGGCAACGGAAGTGATTCAGGAAGAGGCTCAGGCGGCAGGCTATTGTGTTACTATAATGCAGTATAATGAAAATGCGGATGTAAATGAATTTATAAAGTCATTAAAAGGGCTGGAGACAAATGGTATTTTACTTCTTGCAACAGAAATGGATGTAAAGGATCTGGATCTATACAGAGACATTGAAGTTCCGCTGGTTGTTTTAGATAACTATTATATTACCAAGAGACAGGATTGTGTTGCTATCCATAATGTGGATGCTATGTTTCAGATAGCGGAATACTTGAAAAGAATGGGACATACAAGGATTGGATTTTTAAAAAGTAAGATTGAAAATAACAATTTCAGTGAAAGATATATGGGTCTTCAACTGGCTTTAGACAGCTTTGGAGAGGTACTGGAGCCGAAATTTGTATATAAAGTGGGTACGGAAGTAGACACAGTTTATGAAGATATGAAAAACATATTGATGCAGAAAGTAGAATTGCCCGATGTATTGGTTGCCGGAAATGATATTTTGGCTATCGGAGCGTTGAGAGCACTAAAAGAGTATGGATATCATGTGCCGGAAGACATTTCTATTATCGGATTTGACGACATGCCGGTATCAAGGATGATGGATCCTCCTTTGACAAGTATCCGTATAGAGATAAAGCAGTTTGCTATATGCGCTGTGGAGCGGATTGTGCAGAAGATAGAACGTTATAGCTTTGGGCCCACAACGATAAGAGTGGGATGTGAGCTGATGATACGGGACAGTGTGAAAAATATGAATGAAATATAAATGGAGTTTCTTGCAAAAATCGGGCTGTTGGTATAAAATGCTTTTATATAACATTTTATGAAAGCGAGAATATGTATGGTAGTCAACGGCGTAGATGAAAGCAGGCAGTCTAATAAAATCAGAATAGCAAAATGTATTTTGGACTGCAAAGAAATATCAAAAGCAGAAATAGCATCAAAGCTGGAACTGAGTATGCCTACAGTGTTTAAAAATATTAAGGAGCTCATTCAGCTTGGAATTGTAACGGAAGGTAACGAATATCAGTCCACCGGAGGGCGTAAGGCAAAAGGTCTGTCAATCGTGGATCATTTTATGTATGCAGCAGGTATTGATATTACCAGGAATCATATCAGTTATGTATTTATTGATTTAAAAGGGAATTTACTGTGCCAGAAAAGAATTCGCAGGATTTATGAAAATACGCTGGATTACTATGAAGCTCTGTATGAAAACTTTGCCTGTTTTCTGAAGGAAAGCGGGATAGAAAGTAATAAAATTCTTGGGGTGGGAATTTCCGTTCCCGGAATCATAGATGCCCAAAACCAAATGATTATTACTTCACATGTTCTGAAAGTAAATAATGTGAGTCTGAAAAATTTAAGCCAGCTGTTCGAATATGAGGTGTACTACGAAAATGATGCAAACTCTGCGGCAATTGCAGAATTTGCAGACCGGAATCGGGATGCTGTCTATGTTTCGCTCAGTGATACGGTAGGCGGCTGTGTTTACATCAACCAAGGGGTCTATACAGGAGAACATTACCGAAGTGCAGAATTTGGACATATGAATCTTGTACGAAATGGTGCGAAATGCTATTGCGGAAAAAAGGGGTGTGCAGATGTCTATTGCTCTGCAAGAGTTCTGTCATGCCATGGGAATGGTAGTCTGGAAGTTTTTTTTGATATGCTTCAGGCGGGAGATGAAAGCGCAAAGAAAGTCTGGGAAAAATATCTGGAAGATCTGGCTGTGCTGGTGACCGACTTACGTATGGTATTTGACTGTGACATCATATTGGGCGGTTATGTAGGAGGCTATTTGAAAAAGTATATTATGGATCTCAATAAGAAAGTAGTTAAACTGGATCCTTTTGATAACGATACTACTTATCTGCAGACTTGCCGGTATGAACGGGAAGCCTCGGCTGTTGGGATTGCTATGCGGTTTATTGAGAAATATTTTGATATGCTGTTATAGTGCAATCTATTATTTTTATATTATTATTATATTATTATTACAGCGAACATTCCGAGATTTTATGAAGTTAAATTTAAAAATAGTATTGTTAAATCCCTTCGCATTGGTATTGTACCAAGAACGAAGGGATTATTTAATATCTTTACTAATTAACTAGTATGTAGCATTTTGCTGTTTTCTTATTCGAAGTTTTAGCTGTTATGATAGTGGATCCTTTCTTAAGACCTTTTAATACACCTTTTTGAGTAATAGAAGCAATTTTAGGATTTGAGGAAGTATAACGTATTTTTTCAGTTCCACTGATTGGTGTGCGATTGATAAACAATGTTATTTTTTTACCCTTTTTCAAAGTTATATTTTTCCGTGTAAATATAATTTTTTTTGTTGTTACAGACTTCTTCTGAACAGTGAGTTTATACTTTGCACTGGCTCCACTTTTCATAGTTACTTTAATATAGGTGGATCCAACACGTTTTGCGGATACTTTTCCGGTGTTTTTATTGACCGTAGCCACTCTGGTATTTGTTGAAGTCCATTTTTTCACAGAATCCCCTTTTGTAAAATCTGTAATTTTTACTATGGAGGAACTCTTTTTTTCCTGCAACACAAGATTAGTGGTATTTAATTTTACTTTTGCAGATAACTTATCTACGGTTTGAACTAAAGTATCAGAACAACGCACGCACTTTTTGATTTTAAGCCCTTCACTAAAAATGGTAGGATTAGAATGCATAATCCAGGATCCATAATTGTGAGGATATTTCAATAGCACAGTTTCGTTTTTTGTCTCTTCGCAATTGACACAATGAATACTGGATTGCCCATTTTCTTTGCAGGAAGGATATTTATCATATCTATAAATTGATTCCCATTGATGTTTTAATATTGGAATTAGTTGATAATCATAGTCATCGCATATGATACAAGTACGTTCTTTTACGCCATAATCAGAACAGGTCGCTTGAGCAATGATCATCCAGTTACTAAAGGAATGGCCTGTAGCCGGTATTTCCTCATTTGTACCAGGTTTGATTTCAGCACAGCGGTTACAATAGGTTGCCTTAAAACCATTTTCAATGCAGGTTGGTAATTTTTCAATTACAGATGACTCGTTCCAATCGTGCTCAAGTCTGGGGATGAATGTGCTATCGGTTTTTGAACAATTGTAGCAGACGCGTTCTTTATTTCCGTCCATTGTACAAGTAGCAGGATATTCTATGAACCAGTCACTAAAATTGTGGTCTAATAAAGGAAGCTCTTCGGTGGTACCAGGCTTGATTTCGTTGCATCTATTGCAATGGATGGATTGTAATCCACTTTCACTACAGGACTGGTCTCTGTCAATTGTAAAGTCATTATTCCATTCATGACCTAGCGGCAACTCTTCTGTAGTGCCTGGTTTGATTTCGTTGCATCTACTGCAATGAATGGATTGACTCCCATTTTCAATGCAGCTGGATTCTTTGTCAATGGAAGGTTGATCATTCCATATATGGGAAATCACTAGTTTACAATCTGCGGATAGGTTAGAATCGATTATCGCTTTTAACGAAACGGTACCGACTCCTTTTATATCAACGACACCATGTGCATCAACTGTAGCAATTGACTTGTCAGAGCTCTCCCATAGGATAGAGTATACAGGTTCATCCTGCGTCAAAATGACAGGCGCTAATTGTATAGAACTATCAGTACAGTTGGCTTCAAATGTGTCTTGTTTAAAATAGATCGATAATACCTTAGGTTCCACAACTGTAGCAGTTATTGATTTTTGAGTAACGGCACCTAAGTTATCGGATACTGTATAAGTGATAGGATAAGTACCACGTCTGGTGTTATCGAAAGATCCTGTTTCTACTTGAATTTTATCAGTCAGGTCACCATCTTCAATATCATAGGCAGTTACATGTTCCAGGAAATTGACATTTTCATGAATGCTAATTGTAAAATCTGAAGCGTTTATTTCTGGTGCATGATGAATTACGCCGGATTCTGAAGTTATACATTTATCAACTGGATATTTTTTTGTAATAGTATTGCCAAAAACAGTGTTCCATTTTATTATAATGGAATCAGAGTCTCCAATATCTAAATTTTTTATTACAAATTTACCATTGTCTGCGGTATCTACCCAAACATCATTTATATACATCGGAGCAATATCAAGGGTTGCTCCTTTTACGCTTACCAAACCGTCAACAGATGTAACATTATTATCTTCTAAAATAATTGGGATATCTGTAACAGGGGTATTGTTTGAAGACATTGTGTAAATCGAATTATATCCAGATAAATAAATGGAGCCATTATAAAAAGTATTTCCATTTCCAAAAATAATAATTCTACCATATAAGCCTGATGCAGTAATGTTCATTGCGCGTAAGCCACCTAAAACATATACATTACCATATACAGTTACATTGTTTAAAGTAACGACAGCGTCAGATCCAATATAAATATCACCTAAAAATGTTTCATTAAAAATGTATGAGTTTTCTTTAAATACTGTTATATTTTCGATAGTTGATATTTGATCTATTTCTCTAATAACATTAAAATGTAACGTACTTGCTAAACTTTCATAAATAATCTTATTTCCCGCTTTATCCTCTGCGGAGATGCTTTGGAGATACCAGTCACCCAAATCACTTATTTCGGAACATAAAATTGTTCCTTGAAAGATATTATTCCCTGATTCAGTTAATATTTCTTCATAATATGTATTATCAGGTTTTAGAAAAGTTGCTTTTACGGATCTAATACCACTGGCATCATCGGTAATATGCATTTGATAAGTAAATGCATTACCTAAAACAATTTGATCACCGTTAGTGACTAGCGTACTAAAATCAATAACAGGTGATTCTGAGTCTGGTGTAGTTCCTGAAATCTCAAAATCTCCGGCGCTTAAATCAGCAGCATTTTCTTCATCAGGAAAAATTTCTTGATTTTTTATTTCAAGCTTGTTTTTATAAATATCTTCAACAATAATGGATTTTATTTTCCAACTGCCGGATTCAGTAAATTGGTTTGATTGAAAAAGTGCTTCATAATAATCGGTGTTATCTTTACGGCTGCATTCAATAACATACTCATGTTTTGAAATTGGTTGTTCATATATAATTTTAGCATGGGAAATTTTATAATTATCAACAGCTGAAAAAGATATTGTTATATTTTCAGTGGCTTCTGCGTTTTTTGGGGATACGTTAAGTGTAGTTAGGTCTATGGTGGGTGGGGTGAGGTCTTCAAAAACTTCAAAATTGCCATTGCTTAAATCAGCTGTCTCATCATTGATTCCTCCAGGACCAACATTAATATTATAAAGATATACATAATTATTATTCATATCTTTTGCCGTTATATTATTTATTTGCCACAGTCCAGTAACAACATTTTGATCAATATTAAAAGTATACTCAAATTTACCAGTGTTCGAGTTGAGATCCAAATGCCTTAATAATAATTTGCCGGAAAGTACTTCTATGTACTGAATAGCGACATAGTTAATACCGCTTTCAATATCATTAACGTCTACGCTAACGGTTACAGAATCGCCATCAGTTACTTTAGTAGAATCAACCGATAAAGTAGAAAAATCTATTCTAGGAGGTGTAATATCAGCATTAGTTCCAAAAACTTCAAAATTGCCATTGCTTAAATCAGCTGTCTCATCATTGATTCCTCCAGGACCAACATTAATATTATAAAGATATACATAATTATTATTCATATCTTTTGCCGTTATATTATTTATTTGCCACAGTCCAGTAACAACATTTTGATCAATATTAAAAGTATACTCAAATTTACCAGTGTTCGAGTTGAGATCCAAATGCCTTAATAATAATTTGCCGGAAAGTACTTCTATGTACTGAATAGCGACATAGTTAATACCGCTTTCAGTATCATTAACGTCTACGCTAACGGTTACAGAATCGCCATCTGTAACTTTGTTTTGATCAATAGATAAAGTATTGTAATCAATGGTAGGGGCTGTAATATCAGCTTTTCTCTGAACTTCTTTACTTTCATTTATTTCTTTAACTGTGTTTTCTGAATCAGACTCAATCGATATGGGAGCTTCTTTTTGGTTGTCCAATATAGTATTTAATTTTATTTCGGACTCTGCTATTTCTTTGCTCTGCTCTGTTTCTGTTTGTAATTCAGATCCAAAATCTTCTGTTTCGTCCAAAATCAAATCTTCTGATTCAGCAACCGTTGTACTATTGCCCTCCGTTCCATTTTCAATAAGTTCCGTTTGAGTTTCTTTGCTGACTTCCGTTTCTGTTTCTACATTCTCAATAGCTGATGCCGCAGGAATTTCTGCTGCAAATGCAATGGAACTAGAACTACATACCATTGCCACGGACAATAAAAGTCCAAGAAGTCTCTTTTTCATAAGTCACTGTTCTCCCTTCAGTTCATTAAACTAAATATTATTTTTTCCTTAAGACTTATTAAGATTATACTCTTATTTATTTGTATTGTCATCTTTTTTATATGCTAATTTAAATCAAAAAAATGAAAAAAGCTGGCAGATTTCCTCTGCCAGCCTCTTCCAAAACCCAAAATAAAATCTCTGTCAAAAACCAAGGATAACCATCCTGCCTTTCATTCGCTTAAGCTCCCCGCACCCAATCCAGACAAACATTAACTGTTTCCGCCGCATTATTAGACCATGCATCCGAACCTGTGACCATCATCGTGTCATAACTGGCACATGCGCCGCCGATTGTAACTTTGACATCATCTCTTAATCCGGCTTTCTTCAGTCCGTCGATTGTATCTTTCATGGAATCTATTGCCAGAGTGAGGACTCCGCTCAGTCCCACTATCTCCGGCTTTACTTCCCGCACCTTTTCTACAAAAGTGCTGACGGGTACATCGATACCCAGGTCATATACTTCAAAACCGGAAGCTTCCGCCATACTTTTAAATATATTTTTTCCGATATCATGCAGATCTTCGTGGACGGTGCCAAGGACGATTTTCCCTACTTTATCGCCGGAATCCGAGCCAATTATGGGTTCCAGAATTTTGATTGCTTCTGACAGTACTTCTCCGGCAAACATGAGATCGCCAACATAATAATCACCTGTTTCGAACTGGTCACCGATGATTGCCATTCCTTTCTGGCATGCTTCTATGGCTTTGCTTGCTTCCTCTTTCGTTGGATTATCGGTTGCAAAGGCATTTAACATAAATAGAACTTTTTCTTCATCAAGCTCACCAAGAGCTTTGGTTAGCATGGTTAAATCAAGCATATTAACCTCCTTTGAAAATGGTTCACAGTTCCTTATTAATGAAATAAAGATTCCGCTGACTGATTAGATTTATGTACATCATTTACTGATAGTTTATCGATAGATGCCATATTTATGGACGGCATCTGTCATGGCAACAACATTTTCGACTTTTGCAGGACCAATTGCATTAAACGGCAGGGTAAATATGAAACCGGATGCTGTTTTCATTTCGTCCAGAAGTTCTTTTACGCGTGTATCGACTTCATCAGCGGTACCTCCGATAAGAAGCGCTGGTGATATGCCGCCTGCGATACACATGTGATCTCCGATAACTTGTTTTGCTTTTATGGGATCTGTCCGGTCAAACCAGGCAATAGCCTTACCGGCAGGCAGTTCAAGAAGTGTGTCCAGAAGGTGGTCATAGCTGCCCTGCAATGACAGAAGTGGAGTAAAGTCAGCCTTAATGAGTTCTTCGCAGATATATTTGAGATATGGCCAGTGGAATTCCCGGAATTGTTTTTCTGACAGGAAGCTATTATACCATACCGGGCAGAATACTCGTCTCGAACCTGTCAGCTGGTATGAAATTTCTCCGGTTGCTTTTCCTACAGCCAGAAGTACCGGTGCCAGTGCCTCGCAAATCTTGTGCACCTTGTCCGGAACACGGCGGATATCATAGATCACCTGATCAAAGTCTCTAAGAAATGCCCCCAGTGCATCCAGTGGATTTGGATTAAGTGCCATATACCACGGCGGGCAGTTTACGGTTTTCATTTCCTGTGTAAATATCTGTAAGTCTCCCAAAGCAGGTCCCAGTTTCATGCCAAATTTAATGAGTGCAGCTGCTGATTCACTGCTGCCGGGTTTGCTTAAAGCACCATACACCCGGGGGATCACCTTATTATTAAGGAACCCGAAGGGATCGTCTATAAATTCGTCATATTCATCAACGCTCATTACCGGACTCTTAATTTTAAACTGGGATTCCACATTTGGAAAAACCTCTCTGCCGGGTTGGGATGAATAGTTGTCCTTTAGAATATCATGTGCAAAACCGCCGCCCAGAACAGAAGCTACTGCTGCGTTTACCGCAGTTTCCGAATCTGTTCCTGCAAGTGCCAGACCCAGGGTCACAGACTCAAATGAGCGGAGCATACATGCTGCGTCCCAGTTGAAGTCCTTTGCAAACTTTGTTGAGGCCTCTTTGTACTTATTCTGGTCATAATACATGTCTTCATATGTAATGCCGGAATATTTTGCAGGAAAATACAGTGTTGCTGCTGCGATTGGTACACGGTCTATTTTTTGTAATCTGGCACACCGGTCCAGTCGCTCTAATTTTTCACTGTAACTGCTTGCTACCATGCTTTTCATTAGATTCCCTCCATTTCTTTGTGGGGAAAGTGTGAAAGAAAATCGTCTTCACACTACTGATTTGGGAAAGCGTGAAGGAAAATCGTCTTCACACTACGTATTAATGCAGTATACCAGGCGGAACCTGAGATATGCAGGGGAAGAAGAATGACAGAAGTTCGAAACCTTATAATTTAATAGTATATTATACGGAAAAACATGTCAATGTCTAATTTAAATAGTTTTTAAAAAGTATTTTATATACTATTTAATGGATGATCTGTATTTGAATTGCTGCTTTTTTATTATCTTATAAATGTACCGGATACCTTACTTTATTTCTTGACAGGAAGAGAAAGCTTTTATATACTTTTAGTAAGTAAATTCTAAGGGAGGGACCTATGGACAACGCCGGTTTAGAGGCTGACTTTTGTAAAATTTTCATAGGGGTCAATCAAAAATAGATAAGCATGGCTTGTATAAAAATACAGGTTATGCTTTTTTGTGTTGATATACCCGCAGTATACCTGCAGTGAGAAAATTATTCACAGCGTAAAATTACTTGCAGAGCTGAGTACATTAAACCCGGAATAAAAGGAGGAGAATATTGGAAATTGTAATACGTTCTATGGAGAAAGAAGAAGGCGAAGAGGTAAAAAGAATTGGAAAGCGTGCATTTAGCTTGGTGGAAGGAATGTTTGTCAGCAAACCAAAACATGCACTGGTGGCTGTAGTGGATGGAAAACTTGCCGGTGCCATTATCTATAAGATCACAAAAGTTCAGGGGAGGAGAACAGGGTATTTTGAATATGCATTTGTAGACCCGGACCATCATGGAAAAGGTATAGGCAGAAAGCTGTATCAGGCGACCACTGAGTATCTATGGGAGCAGGGATGCGACTCACAGGCGGCACTGGTGAAGAATGACAACGTTGGTTCCTGGAGTCTGTTCCTGAAGAATGGATTTGCCAGGGTTACGCTGTGGGAGATTGTCTGGCAGCTGGGGGTATTGGGATTTTTGTCCCAGTTTTTTTGCAATTTGCTTTGGCTGGCGGTGGGGATGGATTTCTATCTGGCGGTGCGCAACGAACCGCTGCAAAGTAAAAGCGGTACCGGCAGGCAGATCGGTGGGTATCTTCTCGCTAATTTGCTGCTGATTTTAATAGTGCTTTACCGCATAGAAGATCCGGTTATATTTCTTGGAACTTATGTGGGAATCCTGGCTGGTACAATAGCTATAGGGAGAATTGCGGCTGCAACTTCAAAACGGAAATGGCAATTTAGTCTGAATAACGGAGGTGCAGGTATTATAGCGATTGTAAATTTTTTCGGGGGAATCTTTCCTCTGAGCGGTAACTGGTATCCCTACAAATATGAAAATACCGATGAATTCCGCAGAGATATGGGCATGGTAGCTCTGGCTGAATGGACGTTTATTGCGGCATTAACAGGGGTTTCTATCATGTTTTCGGCATCTCACCAGATATTTCACTATGCATCCTTAATTGGTGAAATTCTTTTAGTTTATCGTGTGCTGGTATTTTATCCGTTTGAAGCTTATGGCGGAAGCAGGGTTTTTTCCTGGAACAGATGGATTTATGGATTTATGTCGGTAATATCAGTTTTGCTGATAGTATTTATGCAGGTTTAACAGGTTCTTAGGATGAATGTTCGGTTGATTAAGTGAATAAAATACCATATATGTATATTTTTCCAAAAAGTTATTGCTTTTCGGTTAAAATACCATAGAATAGATAATAAGCATGAGTGATGGTTTTTTGGAAATGTTTGGATATAGCAGGAAAGATATTGAGGAGAGGTTCCATAATCAATTTGTAAGAATGATATATTTTATTCTGAGACCGAATTCCGCATCCGTAATGAAAAAGGTTAGTTTAACTGGTGCCGAATCCGTGCAACCACACAGTTTGATAATGACAGAACACATATTCGGGCAGTGGGGGTAATCGTAGATATCGAAGAAGAGTAAAGGCAGGAACTTCATCATCCAGGCACAGAATGACGGTCTTACGGGGCTTCTGGCATTTCTGCCGGGCGTATCAGATCAGCTGGCAGCAGAACTGGTGGATAAAATTATTATGGGTATGAATGGAATCCGCCCGAAAAGGCCTTGATATTCATTTGAGCTGTAGTGTAGGAATTGCCTTTTATCCCAGAGATGGCAGGGATTTCTACAGTCTCTTCTGCCAAGCGAACCAAGCACTTTACCATGTGAAAAATACCGGTAAAGGCGGGTATGCTGTGTATAACTCATCCATGCATGACTACAGGGACTTAAAAGTTTCAAATAAATTTCAATATTTTGATCTTTAGAATTTCTAAGAAAAGATTTACGCTGATGGATAAAAAGGTGACAGATTATGAACTGATGTTATACCTGTGATATACTCCGTTAGAGGAAAAACTTTGTATGAGTGTTTCGATTTAGCAAAAAGAAACGTATATAAGACTGTGGGAATTTAATATTAATTATTCTATATTTTAAAGGATAGAACTGTGTGAGCTTTTTATTTTAGCTGACACAGTTTTTTATTTTTCTAAAATACCTCATAATAATGCATGATCTTGAAGATAATAGTCAGATACAGATTCCAAAATCAGATAATCCAGTATAACAGTTTAGGGAGACAATATATGAGATCAGATGTGAAGCAAAATGTGCAACCAGATGAAAAATCGAATGAGAAACCAGATGTACAACCGAATGAGAAACTAAATGAGAAACCAGATGTGCAACCGAATGAGAAACTAAATGAGAAACCAGATGTACAACCGAATGAGAGACCGAATGAGAAACCAGATGTACAGCCGAATGAGAAACTAAATGAGAAACCAGATGTACAACCGAATAAAAAACCAAATAAAGTTACAGAAGAAATCATTACAAATTTTAAAAATCAGCTGCAAAAAGAGGAAAAAAGTGATTTGACCATACAAAAATATATACGTGATATCAGAAGATTTCAGGTGTTTTTGTCTGGAAATGAAATCGGGAAGGAGATTGTGATTGCTTATAAGAAGTATTTGAAAAGTCACTTTGCGGTAACCAGCGTCAATTCCATGTTAGCGGCACTGAATCGTTTTTTGCAGTTCTGCGGGTTAAATGATATATGCGTAAAGCAGCTGCGGGTGCAGAAAAAGCCATTCCGCTCTTCTGAAAAAGAACTGAATAAAGAAGAATATTTACGGTTGCTGAATACGGCTAAGGCAAGTAATAATGAGAGAATGTTTATGATTCTTCAAACGATTGCATCCACTGGAATCCGTATCTCTGAATTGAAATATTTTAAGATCGAGGAAGTTAAGCTGGGAGAAATTACGGTATCCAGCAAGAATAAAACCAGGATCATTTTGATTCCGAAAAAGCTGAAAAAGGTATTGATCCATTTTTCTAAGAAACTTGGGATAAAAACAGGGGAGATTTTTATAACGAAGGGCGGCAAATCTTTGAATCGAAGTAATATATGGGCAGAAATGAAGAAGTTGTGCCAGAAGGCGGGGGTTTCCAGAGAAAAGGTTTTTCCACATAATCTGAGAAAGCTGTTTGCCAGATGCTTTTATGAATTAAAAAAAGATATCGCCAAGCTAGCGGATGTACTGGGACACAGCAGTATTAATACGACACGTATCTATATTATGACATCGGGGTATGAACATCAGAGAGACATTGATAAACTGGGATTAATCTTATAGAAAATAATAACTACATAATTACAATTATGTAGTATCAGACAAATGTAAAATACATTACTATTTTTATGATTGGTATTATATTATCACTATTTTATTAAAAATGCAAATACATAATAGAAAAAAATGTTGATTTTTAATCAGATCATTAATTTTGAACATTCAAATAAGTCTTTTTCAAATAAAATTGTAAAAGACTTTTCTTTTAATATCTTAAATTTTCCTATTTCACCAGAATGATTTCACATATTGCATATGAAATAAAGAGTTTCCCCTGTTCTCCGGTTTTTTAACTACATAATTGTAATTATGTAATACGGATATTAGAGGAAATTTCAGCATAGTTAATATGCTGCATATTCAGTTCAGAAAGGATGCAGATAAAAAATAAAAATGAACAAGACGAGTAAGCGCCAGTATACACGCCTTGAATGGGATGTATGGTACGAACTGGCAAAGGAATATTATGTGGAAAATCATAACCTGCGAATACCGGCAAAATACAAAACCAAAAATGATCTCTTGCTAGGCAGGTGGATTGAGCGGCAGAGGGCGGCTTATCACAATAAAGGTGTCTATCGGATTGATGGCAGAAGAATTTATCTGCTGAATCAGATCGAAATGGAATGGACTCTGGGAATACGCACCCAATGGGACATCTGGTATCAGTATTGTGTACTGTATTATGAGCAGTACAAAAATATTGATATTCCAAAAGGATATATGGTTCGTCATCTGCCATTGGGAGAATGGATCAGTTACCAGAGGAAACGCTATAAACAAAATAAACTCCGACCGGAGGAAACGGAAAAACTGGAGCGGCTGGGCATTAACTGGGAGATCCGTAAAAGAAGGGAATGGGATGAATGGTACGAGCAGGCAAGCAGTTACTATGAGACCTATGGGAATCTGGAGGTGCCTTTTAATTATGTAACAGAGTCCGGATATAAATTAGGAATATGGATCAATGTACAACGGGAAAAATACAGGGGCACCAGAAAGAATAATCTAGAGGATTGTGAAGTCAGCAAATTGAATCAGATTGGAATGCTGTGGGGAATCCGGAGTACCAGGCACCTGGAAAAAAGTTCGATGTTGGAAAAAAGCAGTTAAATGTGAGGTTAAATACAAAAAAAGGTAGAAAAAGAGTTAATTATGTATCAGAAAAATTTAAATAATTGGATGAAACACCTTGATTTTATAATTATTGACTTGTTATGTGTGGAAGCAGCCTTAATGATTGCCTTCATAATCAGATATGGAATTCAAACATTTTACTTAAGGGATATCTATCTGGGATGGAGCGTTATTTTCATCTTTATTGACGGTTTGATTGCCCTGGCTTTTGGGAGCTACCAGGATATTTTAAAGAGAGGTATTGGAAAAGAAGCCAAGGAAACGCTGCACCATACTTCCTGTGTGATGATATGTTTTTTGCTGTATTTGTATCTGGCAAAAAACATGGATGTGTATTCCCGGTCCGTTTATGTGACCATGTGGGTCATTTTTACCGTGCTGAGTTTTTCTTTCCGATGTATCAGGAAAAAAAGCTTAAAATGCGGAAGTAGATTTTTAGTAAGTCAGGGAAGAAGAAACCTGGTCCTTATCACGGATAAAAAAAGTGTCAGGAAAATTATCCTGGATTTTCAAACCCGGAGTTTTGGGAATTTCTTCATTATGGGTGTCATTATAATGGATGAAGACCAGCGGGGCGAGAATATTCTGGGAATTCCGGTTCTGGCTGACCGAAGCAATGCTTTGGAGTATATGAAAAATGAATGTATTGATGAAGTGTTTTTCTCACTGCCGGAAGTAGATCCTTTTTACAAACCGCTGATTGACGGGTGTACGGAAATGGGAATTACTGTTCATATTAACTTAATTCATATACCGGAATTAAATACCAATCAGTTAGTGGAAAATCTCGTGGGATATACGGTGCTGTCCAGTTCTGTGAATCTGGTTACAACCGGGCAGCTGTTCTGGAAACGGTTGCTGGATATCTGCGGCGGGCTGGTGGGCTGCCTGATGACCCTGGTGATCAGTCTTGTTGTGGGACCGATTATCTATTTCAAGTCACCGGGACCGGTCTTTTTTTCCCAGGTGCGAATCGGAAAAAACGGACGGCGTTTTCATATCTATAAATTCCGGTCTATGTATTTGGATGCGGAAAAAAGAAAAAAAGAACTGATGGAGCAGAACAATATAGAAGACGGGCTGATGTTCAAGATGGACAATGATCCCAGAATTATAAGAGGCATCGGCAATTTTATCAGAAAATCTTCCATAGATGAGCTGCCACAGTTCTGGAACGTATTAAAAGGGGAGATGAGCCTCGTGGGAACCAGGCCGCCAACACTGGATGAATGGGAAAAGTATCAGTTTCACCATAGAAAAAGAATTGCGATCAAACCGGGGATTACGGGATTATGGCAGGTTAGCGGAAGAAGCAACATCACAAATTTTGAAGATATCGTCAAATTGGATGTGAGCTATATCATGGACTGGTCCATTTATCTGGATATTAAAATTCTCTTGAAAACGGTCTGGGTAGTATTAAAAGGGGAAGGTTCTTCCTGAAGAGGAAAAGGGGAAGGATTTATGCCTGAATGAATCAGGAAATAGAGAAAGATTTATGCCAGCATGAATCAGGAAATAGAGAAAGATTTATGCCAGCATGAATCAGGAAATAGAGAAAGATTTATGCCTGAATGAATCAGGAAACAGAGAAGGATTTATGCCTGCATGAATTAGGAAATGGAGATGGAAATACGAGATGAAACAAAAGGTCACAAATGATAATAGGAATAAGATAAAAGTACAGCATGTATTTATCATCGGTTCAAAAGGGATTCCGGCAAAATACGGGGGTTTCGAAACGTTTGTAGAGAAGCTGACTAAGTTTAAGAAGTCAGAGAATGTACAGTATCACGTAGCCTGTGCCGCGGAACCAGAGGATTACCGTGCAGAGGAGGCGGATTTTACTTATAATGGCGCTGACTGCCATACCATCAGGTGGAAGAAAATCGGTCCGGCAAGGGCCATCTTATATGATGTGGATGCGCTGCGGTGGGCAATCACATTTGCAAAAAAGAATCATATCCGGCAGCCGGTTTTTTATATATTGGCATGCAGAATGGGTATTTTTATCCGACATTATAAACAGAAGATCGAAGAAATAGGCGGGATTTTGTATATCAATCCAGACGGTCATGAATTTCTGCGTAAGAAATGGAGTCCAATGGTCAGAAGATATTGGAAATATTCAGAATCGCTTATGGTGAAACATGGGGATCTTTTAATTTGTGACAGTAAAAGCATTGAAAGTTACATACGTTCAGAATACCGGGTTTACCGTCCGGATACTACCTTTATTGCATATGGAGCGGAGACGGATCAATCCGTAATTTCCGGGGAAGATGAAAAGCTGCTTCACTGGTATCAGGATAAGAAATTGAAACCTAAAGAGTTTTATCTGGTGGTAGGCAGGTTTGTTCCCGAAAATAATTACGAGATCATGATCCGGGAGTTCATGAAGTCCGGGACTACAAAAGATTTTGCTCTAATAACCAATGTCAGTGAAAAATTTCTGGAGGAATTAAAGCAGAAAACAGGATTTGACCGGGATCCCAGGATTAAATTTGCAGGGACAATGTATGATTCTGAAATCTTAAAAAAGATTCGGGAAGATGCATATGGGTATTTTCATGGACATGAGGTGGGCGGAACAAACCCAAGCCTGCTGGAAGCCCTAAGTGCAACGGATCTGAATCTGCTGCTGGATGTGGGATTTAACCGGGAAGTGGGGGAAAACGGTGCCTTGTACTGGAACAAAAAAGACGGGAATCTGGCGCAGTTAATCGATCAGGCTGATCAAATGACTCCGGATCAGATCGCGGATATTGGTAAGACAGCTAAAAAAAGAATTTCAGACTGGTACAACTGGGGATACATCGTTGATCAATATGAAAATTTGTTCCTCAGGGAAAATGAGAGGATACGGACATGAAAATACTGCTGGTTAACAAATTTCATTATATTAAGGGCGGATCGGAGACTTACTATCTGGGGTTAGGCAGGTTATTGGAAGAACAAGGCCACGAGGTGCTTTATTTTTCTATGAAGGATGAACGGAACCTTCCATGCAGCCAGGAACGCTATTTTACTGAGAATGTGGAGTTTAACGGCAATCTGAGTAAGGCACAGATGCTTCACACCGGAATTAAGATCTTGTATTCCAGGGAGGCAAAGAGAAAAATTACCGCGTTAATCCAAAGGGAAAGACCGGACATTGTGCACCTGAATCTGTTCCAGCGGCAGTTGACCCATTCCATCATCGATGCCGTGAAAAAATTCCATATTCCAATAGTTTATACGGTTCACGACCTGAATTGTATCTGTCCCAATTATATGATGCTGACCCATGGAAATATCTGTGAGGCATGCAAAAGCGGTCACTATGGCGCCTGTTTTCGTAACCAGTGTGTAAAGGATTCCAGGGTGAAAAGCTTTTTATCTGCGGCAGAAGCTTACTTTTATAAATGGAAAAAGTCTTATCAGAAAATTGATCTGTTTATTACGCCTTCTGCATTTTATAAACGAAAGATAGAAGAAGCTGGCATTACCGCATCTCCGGTAGTACATATGAAAAATTTTCTGCCAGGGGGAAGTATCTATCGCGCCGCGCCGGGAAATGACTCCTATTTCCTGTATTTTGGCAGGCTCAGCAAAGAAAAAGGAATTATGACACTGTTAAAAGCCTACCGGGAATCCGGACTTGACAATCCGCTGTTCCTTGCAGGAAGCGGAGAGCTGGAAGAAAGGATTCGGGAGTATATCAGGGACAATCATCTGCAGGACAGGATCCGGCTGCTGGGATTTCAGTCTGGGGAATTATTGGAGCATACCGTTCAGAGAGCAAAATGCATCGTTCTGCCTTCAGAGTGGTATGAAAACGGACCCTATACAGTTATGGAAGCCATGGCACAGGGAAAGCCGGTTATCGTAAGCAGCAACGGCGGTCTGCCGGAGATCGTGGAAAACGGGATAACCGGATATATTGCAAAGCCAAAGGACAGTACAAGTCTGGCGGAATGTATGAAAAAGATGGCGCGGCTTTCCAAAGAAGATTATCAGAGCATGGGCGAAAAAGCGGTGGCAAATGCAAAGAGAGACTTCGATGGGGATCAGTATTTGAAGAAATTAGTACAGTACTACGAGCAGGTAAGGAGATCATATGGCAAAAATAGGAGTAGTAACATTACATAATTCCATTAATTATGGTGGGGCTCTTCAGGCTGTGGCACTGAATGCATATCTCAAAAAACAAGGTCATGAGGTGGTTTTTCTGGATTATCAGAAACCATGGCCAGTATATAACAGTCCCCTCCAATACCGGAAACTGCGGATCCACTACTATGGCAGTGAGGGAGTTGTGACGAAGTTCCGTATTATAGCCGGAATGGGGAAGACTGCATTAAGTAATGTATTTTATTTCAGGCGAAAGAAGAAACACGATGGTTTTCGGGATTTCGTTCAAAAATATTTAGCAGTAACACCTCATTACCAATCCTATCAGGCGTTAGAAGACGGTTATCCGGACTGTGATTTCTATATCACCGGAAGCGACCAGGTCTGGAACAATTATTACACCATGGACAGGTTTGACAAAGGTTATTTTCTGGGTTTTGTATCGGAAGGAAGTAAGAAAATAGCATATGGAGCCAGTATAGGCGGTGCAAGAGACGATATCTATGTAAAGGAGATTATATCTCTGACTAAGGATTTTAAGGCGGTATCGGTAAGGGAGAAAAGCCTGGAGGAACAGATGAACAGGCTGGGAGCCGCCCGGGCTGTTACCGTTTTGGATCCCACCCTGCTATTAACGAAAGAACAGTGGCTGAGATTTATAAAGCCGTCCGAGATAAAGGAACCATATATTCTTATGTACGGACTGGAGTATTCGCCGGAACTGGACCGGGCAGCTGCATATTTGGGAGAAAAATATAATTATAACATTGTTGACATTTTTCCAGGGGTTACTAAATTGAAGCATATAAAATATGCGGACAGGTACTGTTCTCCGGAGGAATTTCTCAGGTATATCAAAAATGCCGCATATATTGTGACGAATTCCTTTCACGGGACGGTATTTTCCATTATTTTTGAAAAACAGTTTTTAACCATTCCCAGAGCACGCCAGGAGAGTCGGATGACAGATCTGTTGGATTCCCTGAAGCTTTCCAAAAACCTTTGGGACAGAAATAAGAATACGTATTCATTTGATAAGGATAAGACAGATTATAAGGCTGTAAAAAACAGAATAAAAGAATTGCAGAAGTTGTCTTTTCAATTTTTAGAGGGGGCACTCAATGCTTAGTTTAAGAAATGCAGCCGGACAGCATATAAAAGTCGATGCCTGGAACTGCTTTACCGTTTGCTGGATGCTTACTTTATTATCTTCTTCCATCGGCAGGTATATGAATTACAGTTATGGGGTCACCCTGATTGCTTTTTTCATATATATCATTCGGACCAGGAGGATCAATTTTAATTATATCAATATTCTATGGGGGATGTTTATCGGATTATTTCCGCTTTTGGATTATCTGTTCCATACTCAGGAATTTTTACTTATTGATATTCTGGGATACGTAGTATCTCTGTGCGGGATTTTAGCAGTTAATGAACCGGTCAGAAGGTTTGACGGTATTATTTTATTCATCAAACTCCGGGCGCTGATAGAAGCTTTCTTTGCACTTTTACAGCAGTTTGCTTACCCGGTATATGTGAAGTTTGCCTGGCGTATTCTTGGTACCTGGAATTATGATGCCGGAGGAATGGCACTGAATATTTCTCTATCAGCATATATCATAGTATTTGGAATTGGAGCATTTTTATTTTGCAGGAACAAAATGTATTCCGGATTACACATAACGGCAATCCTGTTTTGCTTTATTGCCCTTATATATACGGACAAAAGAACGATTATGTTTGTCGCATTGGCGCTATGCATTGTTGCTTATTTTATCAATTGTAACAAAAAGACCAGAATAAGGCGGCTGTTTATGCTGCCGGTTTTAGTAATCTGCATAGTAGGATTCAGTATTTTATTTTACCGGGCGTTTGGAAATGAAAATGCAATTGGCAGAATAATAGAAACGCTGATCAACTATTCAGAACAAAAGGATATCACCAACAGCAGGAGTCAGATACAGGCTGTAGCCTGGAAATTATGGGGAGAGTCTAATTCATCAAAATGGTTTGGGATTGGATGGGGGGAGTTTAAACATAACTTTACGTTATTTGAAAATACATCCCAGGCGCATAATATCTACATCCAATTGCTTTGCGAGACAGGTATTGCGGGATTCGTCGGTTTTGTATCGGTACAGCTGGTCTGTCTGCTGTCTTCGCTGTATCTTTTCATCCGTTTGTTTGGTGAGGACAGCAGCAGGAGGAATCTTATGGGATTTTCCGTAACGGGTCAACTCATTTTTGGAATCTATGGCTTTACCGGGAATCCGCTTTATGACAGCACCTGCTATTTGATGTACTTTATGATGATCACAATTTTAATCGTAGTCAGGCGGAGCTGCAGACTGGAGAGAAGACAGCTATGAAGATGGAGAGAACAAAAAATTTTGTCAGAAGTACTTTTTACGGAATCATGAATGCACTGGTTATGATGCTGCTTCCTTTTATAATCCGCACAGTGATGCTCTATATTTTGGGTGAAGAATACATTGGTTTGAACAGCCTGTTTACTTCTGTTTTCAGCGTCCTAAACTTTGCGGAGCTGGGATTCGGAGGAGCTATTGTCTACTATATGTATAAACCAATCGCATCCGGTGACGAGGATACCATATGTTCCTTATTAAACCTTTTCCGTAAATTTTATTATTTTGTTGGCGGTGCGATTCTGCTGCTGGGGATTGCCATTATGCCATTTATGGAACATCTGATCCATGGGGCATGGCCAAAGGACATTAATATATACGTGTTGTATCTGGTGTATCTGTTTAATGCGGTATTTGGCTATTTTTTCTACGGATACAAAGCCTGTTTACTGACTGCGCACCAGAGGAATGATGTATCCAGCAGAATATCCATGTTTGTGTATGTGGGGATTTATCTGGTGCAGGCAGCTGTACTGCTGTTGTTTAAAAATTACTATGTATATGTAATTTTTACCCCCATTTGTACGATTTTAATCAATGTGATCACAGCCGCCATCGTGAGAAAGATGTATCCCGGGTATTTTTGCAAAGGCAGGGTATCGGCGGATATCAGGTCGGGGATGAAACAGAAGCTTTTAGGCTTAATCTGTTACCGGCTGGGCGGTACGGCTTTGGTTTCGGTAGATAATATCGTTATTTCCAGTTTCCTGGGATTGGTAATACTGGGGAAATTTAACAATTATTATTATATTCTGTTTGCCGTGGGCAGTATCCTGACGATTTTCCATAATTCCCTGACAGCAGGCGTGGGGAACAGTCTGGAAACGGAGACTCCGCAGAAGAATTACCAGGACTATAAAATGCTGGTGTTTATCAACCACTGGCTGTGTGGTTGGTGTGCAATCTGTCTGCTATGTCTGTATCAGAACTTTATGTGGCTCTGGGTCGGACAGGAGCGGCTGTTTGGAATGGATACGGTGATTCTATGTGTCCTGTACTTTTATACCAGCTATGTGAGGAAGATTGTTACGGTATACCGGGATGCGGCAGGTGTCTGGTATGAAGACCGGTTCCGGCCTTTGGTTACGGTAGTTTTGAATTTGGTATTGGATATTGTATTTGTAAAATTATTTGGCATTAACGGGATTTTATTTTCAACGGTCTTCATATCCCTGTTTATATCCTATCCTTGGGAGCTGAAGGTATTTTATAACGTTGTTTTAAAGAGAAGTTCCCTGGAGTACTACTGGGATTTGCTGAAACAGCTGTCTATAACGGTCATCGCTGCTCTGTGCACTTATTTTCTGTGCCGGTTGGTTTCCGTTCCGGGTTCTGCAGTTTCCTTTTTAGGGCAGGCGGGTATATGTCTGGTTATACCCAATTTACTGTATGTGATTGCATTCCATAACAGACCGGAGTTTGTCAGAGTGACAGCTATTATCAAGAGGCAGCCATGGAAAAGATAGAAAGAGGAGAAACTATGAATATTGAACATATCTGGAAATGGACGGACAACCCGGTTATGGATTGGTCCGGGATCCCTTATGGTTTATTTGAAGCTATGAAAAAGCAGTCCGAAGCGCTGACAGACAGCTCTTACTGTCTGAAGAACAGAAAACGGGAGCGGATTTTTCTGTCCAGGGCTGCCAATAAGCTGTTCAGACAATCGGATTACCGTCTGGATGAAATTGCATGGGGAGAAAAATGTGTGAATGAGAACCTGAAGGTCATTCCCGGGAACCGCTATTTCATGTACCGGGAATATGATACGAAAGTAACGGAACATACATATATCTATATAGATTTATCAGATGATTACCTTTACCGGCTGTACCAGGCGCAAAGCCCGATTTTAAAATATACTGCAATGCCGCCGAACACTTCTGCAGAGGTCATGAAAGTGAGAAGGGATAAGGCAGTGAAGTTCTATAAAAAATGTAAAGGGATTTTTACTATGGGACAGTGGCTTGTGGACGACCTGGTCAGCAACACCGGTATAGACCCTGGTAAAGTCCACGCAATTGGCGGAGGATGTAACGTGGATATTTCCGCCATTGACCGTTCCGGGAAGCAGTCCAACAAAATATTGTTTGTAGGAAAAGAATTTGAGCGAAAAGGCGGGGAAGTGGTGCTGGAGGCATTTCGGATATTAAAAAAGGAAAAGATGCCGGATGCCGAACTTTATATCGCCGGACCGGAAAACTGGCCTTTGCCGGTGGAAATACCGGAGGGAGTAAAATTCCTTGGATTGATGAGACCGGAAAAGCTGGCTGAATATTATAACCTCTGCGACATTTTTGTGATGCCTTCACGGTCAGAGCCTTTTGGAATCGTTTTCGCAGAAGCTTTGATTTTCGGGCTTCCCTGTATAGCCAGAAATGCATTTTCCATGAAAGAGATCATCACAGAGGGAAAAAACGGGTATCTCATTGATGAAGAAAACCCGGTAGAGCTGGCTGATAAAATGCACCTGCTTCTGCACAATGAGGATATCAAAAATTATGTCACCAGCCATCAGGAAGCGTACAGAAAAAAATATTCCTGGGATACGATTGCAAAGTTTGTTTTAACGACTATTCAGAATGACAGGTGAGCAGACATTTGCATCGTATTTCAGAAAAGATTGCCATATGCAATGCAGATTGCCCGGAAAGCAATTTGCATTGCAGCTACAGGCAAGATAGAAGCTTTATAATATTTAATTACGAAAACGGAGGAACCGATTATGAAAATTACCGTCATTGGAACAGGATATGTGGGGCTGGTAACAGGCGCGTGTCTGTCTGAAATGGGAAATGAGGTAATCTGCGTGGATACCAATGCAGATAAAATAGAAAATCTGCAGAATGGAATCATTCCAATTTATGAACCCGGTCTGGAGGAAATTGTAGTTCGGAATTTGGAGCTGGGTCATCTTAGCTTTACTACATCTCTGCAGGACGCAATGAAAAAGTCAAAAATCTGTTTTATTGCAGTTGGAACCCCTATGGGAGAAGACGGAAGTGCAGACCTGCAATATGTGCTGTCCGTGGCAGCGTCCATAGGAAAATATATGGAAAAACACATCTTTGTTATTGACAAATCCACAGTTCCGGTGGGAACTGCAGAAAAGGTACGCAAAGCGATTCAGCTGGAACTGGATAAACGCGGTCTTAATCTGACATTTGATGTGATCTCCAATCCTGAATTTTTAAAGGAAGGAAATGCTATTTCAGATACCATGCGCCCGGACAGAATTGTCATTGGCGCCGATAATGAACAGGCATTTTCCATGATGAAAGAACTTTATAAGCATTATGTACTGAACACTAATCATTTTATCTGCATGGATATCCCCAGTGCAGAGATGACCAAATATGCAGCCAATTCCATGCTGGCAGCCAAAATAAGCTTTATGAATGAAATGGCTAATATCTGTGAGCTGGTGGGGGCGGATATTAATCATGTAAGGCTTGGAATCGGCAGTGATTCCAGGATCGGATACAGTTTTATCTATCCGGGCTGCGGCTATGGCGGTTCCTGTTTTCCAAAGGATGTGCAGGCATTGATCCGGACAGCAGAAGAGTCCGGATATCAGGCGTCCCTTCTGAAATCGGTAGAAGAGGTGAATTTCATGCAGAAGAAAGTCCTGGTGCAAAAGGTGACAGATTATTTTGGGGAAGACCTTTCCAATAAGTGTTTTGGAGTATGGGGGCTTGCATTTAAACCGGAGACGGATGATATGAGGGAAGCGGCTTCCATTACTATTATTTCGGAACTGACAAAAAGAGGTGCCAGCATCAAAGCATATGATCCAAAGGCGGAATTAGAAGCCCGGACCTGTTACCTGAAAGACAATGCCTATGTGGAATATGTAAAAAGCAAGTATTCTGCCTTGGTGGATGTGGATGCCATGCTGCTCATAACCGAATGGAAGGAATTTCGCTCCCCTGATTTTCAGGAGATGATAAAGAGAATGAAAACCCCGGTTATTTTTGATGGCAGAAACCAGTATGAAAAGAAAGCTGTGGAAGGGCTTGGATTTACCTATTATCAAATTGGGGTAGGGAAATAAAAGGTCATGCAGAAAGGATAAAAAAGTGAAGAACAGAATTTTAGTTACAGGGGGAGCGGGATTTTTAGGTTCCCATTTATGTGAGCGGCTGGTAGAAGAGGAAAACGAAGTAATCTGCGTGGATAATTTATTTACCGGCAGTAAAAAAAATATTGAGCATCTGTTTGGGAAGCGTAATTTCGAATTTCTCCGGCACGATATTGTGAATCCACTGTATGCAGAGGTGGACATGATCTATAATCTGGCGTGTCCTGCAAGTCCGATTCATTACCAGTACAATCCCATCAAAACGACAAAAGCCAGCGTACTGGGGGCCATGAATATGCTGGGGCTGGCGAAAAGAGTCCAAGCAAGAATCTTACAGGCGAGTACCAGTGAGGTGTACGGGGATCCGGAGATCCACCCTCAGCCGGAAAGCTATCGCGGTTGTGTAAATACCATTGGAATCCGTTCCTGCTACGATGAGGGAAAGCGGGTGGCGGAAACGTTGTTTTTCGACTACCACAGACAGCATAACGTAGATATTAAAGTAATGAGAATCTTCAATACATATGGACCAAAGATGCATCCCAATGATGGAAGAGTGGTATCTAATTTTATTGTACAGGCGCTGAAAAATGAAGACATTACGATTTACGGTGATGGAAGCCAGACGAGAAGCTTCTGCTATGTGGATGATTTAATCGAAGGTATGGTCCGGCTTATGAATTCCCATAAAGGATTTACAGGTCCGGTAAATATCGGGAATCCGGGTGAATTTACGATTAAAAGCCTTGCAGAACTTGTGATTGAATTAACCGGCAGTAAATCGAAACTGGTATTTCATCCATTGCCGTCTGATGATCCCATGCAGAGAAAACCTGTGATTGAACTCGCCAGAAGAGAGCTGGGATGGGAGCCGGGCATCTGTCTGAGAGAAGGCCTTGAAAAAACAATCCGGTATTTTGCGGATTTATGATGGAGGTAAAAACTGATATGCAAACGATTCCGAAGATACTTCATTACTGCTGGTTTGGCAAAGGTGAAAAAAGCAAATTAATACAATTCTGCATAAGTACCTGGGAGAAGATACTCCCGGATTATCAGATCATAGAGTGGAACGAAGATAATTTTGATTTAAACCTTGCACCTGCGTATGTAAAGCAGGCTTATGAATGCAGGAAATACGCGTTTGTAAGTGATTACGCAAGAATCCAGGTGCTCTGCAATCTCGGCGGGGTGTATCTGGATACCGACGTTGAGGCTGTGAAATCTATCAATGATATCCTGGATAATGAAACTTTTGTATCGGGATTTGTGACAGATAAATTGTTGACGGCAGCATTTATTGCAACGGTTCCCCACCATCCTTTTCTGGCAGAATTTTTAAAAACGTATCAGACTCGGGATTTTCAATTGGCTGACGGGCAAATGGACATTACCCCTATTAACGATCATCTGACGATGCTGGCTGAAAAGTATGGTTTAAAGACAGACGATTCGCTGCAAATGGTTCAATCCGATATGAAGATTTATCCGGTGGAATATTTTACCGGTTATGATATGGATAATTCCCACATTAAAAAAACGGAAAATACTTATATGATTCACCATATGATGGGAACCTGGCTGGAATTATCTTTTTCCGAAACGCTGAAACTGTCCGTTAAAAAAATGCTGATTAAGATAATGGGACATGACAGATTCGACCGTTTTAACAACGGACGGAAAAGGAGCTAATCATATGCGAATACTATACTATGCTTTTTCCTGTGCACCCTGTGCCGGAAGTGATGAAGGGCTTGGATGGCTCTGGCCCTTTTACATGAGAAATGAACATGAAGTATTTGTGGTGACGCGTAAGGACAGAAAGCCCCGGATCGAGAGATATTTAAAAGATCAAAAAATAACCAACATGCATTTTTTCTATTGCGACATACCGGATTGGATGAACTTCTATTATAAAACAGGAAAAGGCTTTCTGGCGTATCAGAAATTATGGCAGTATCCGGCATATGGGATGATAAAAAAGCTGCATAAGAAATATCAGTTTGATTTGATTCATCATGTTTCTACAACGGATTTCCGCTTAATTGGATTTGTTTATAAATTAGATACACATTATATTTTAGGACCGCTGGGTGGGGCACAGCAGACTCCGGCATACTTAAGAGACTATACAAAGAACAACAGCCGGGAAGAAAAAATGAGGGCATTGATTAACCGGTTCACGGTCTTAAGTCCCGGGTATAAAAAAGCAATCAATAAAGCAGATTATATTTTTCTGGCAAACAAAGAGACCTACCAATATATTTACCCTTATATCAAAGAAAAAGAAAGATGCCGGCTGCTTTTGGACATTGCAATTGATAAAGACAGAATTTTACCGGGAAAAGATGCAGGAAAGCAGAAAACAGATCAGAAAACAGATCCGATAACAGGTCAAGACAAAGTTATGACCTTCATTTGGTCTGGCAGGATGGTTTACCGGAAAGGGCTGGCATTTTTACTTGACGCTCTGGACTGCATCGACAGAAAACTTCCGTATAAAGTAGTGCTATGCGGCGACGGTCCTGAAATGGAACATTTGAAAGAATTGAGCAGGGAAAAGAAGCTGGACGGGCATATCAGCTTCACAGGGCAGCTAACTTATGAAAAAATGCAGGAAAATTATGAAAATGCAGATGTGTTCGTATTTCCAAGCCTGAGAGAAACTTCCGGTACGGTTTTGGTTGAGGCAATGGCACACCGGCTTCCGGTGATTGCACTGAATCAGGGTGGTGCTGCGCTGATGATTTCAGAAAAAGAAGGGTTTTTAGTATCCGGTAAAAGCCGCCGGGAATGTGTGGAACGAATGGCGGATACAATCCGGTACTGTATCGGACATCCGCAAATGGTGATGGAGAAAGGAATTCAAGCGCAGAAAAAACTAGCTTTAGGCTATACCTGGGATAAAAAAATATCTTATATGAAAGAGATCTACAAAAATATCAGATGTGATGAGGGATCAGGAAATGGTTTTTAAGATAATCACCATTGGATTCATGATTTATATTTTACTAAATATTACGGCAAGTAGAGGAATCAACAAAAATTATGTCTCCCGGGATACAAATAACAAATTCAGGGGCATGTTTGCAGTGGGGATTATGCTCCATCACATTTCCCAGCAGATAGCCTGTGATGGGATATTTATCATTTTGAACTATGTTGGATTTATTTTTGTTTCCTATTTTTTCTTCAGCTCCGGTTATGGATTAATGATGGGGGTTTTGGAGAAAAAAGATTATTTAAAGCATTTTTGGAAAAAACGTATTTTCAACCTCATCATCCCCTATTGGATTGTTAATACCCTATTTGTGGTCAGGGAATATTCCATGGGATCCCGGCATTCCATTCAGGAGTATGCTGCTTCTTACTTGGGGTTCAGCCAGATAGAGCACTTATGGTTTATCAGTGTCATTCTGGCATCCTATGTGGCTTTTTATCTTTTCTTTCGGTTATTTAGAACCAGGACAGCCATATGGGGGATGAGTCTCGTATGTCTGCTGTATATTTTGCTGGGCTGTATCTTTCGGATTAACGAAACCTGGATTGCCTCGGTGTCAGCTTTGCTTATGGGGATCCTCTGGAAAAATCAGGAGGGGCAGATCCTTCGTTATCTGGAAAGAGGGTTTACTAAAAAATACATAATCGTCATTCTTTTATTCTTTTTGATGTTTACCGGGAGGCTGCTGCTTGCCTGGAAGGGAATAGACGGAATATTTTTGCAGACATTGTTAAGAAATGTCATAAGCTGTAGTTTTGTTACTTTAATTTTGATGACATCCATGAAAGTTATGTGGAAAGAAAACAGTATTTTTGGTTTTCTGGGAAGTATCTCTTATGAATTGTATATGATTCATCCCATGCTCATTGCCATGGGGAAATCCTATTTCAAACAGGAATATTTATATATTATATTTGCAGTCATTTGCAGCATTTTCAGCGCATGGATCATTAAAAATGTATCAAAGCAGGTCAGCAGGATTGCCTGAATTAATAGGAGTGTGGGAATGAAAAAACAAAGACAGACAAATTATTTTTTAAATTACTTAAAAGGCCTTGCATGTTTAGGAATTGTCCTAGTCCACTGCCGCTTTCCGTCGGCACCCGGTGCAGTCATTACGGCTTTTGCAAGATCCGGCATTCCTTTCTTTTTTATGCTGAGCGGGTATTATACGTTTTATACGGACCGGGAAAAGACTCTTGCAGTGATTGGACGCAGGGTGAAAAAAACATTTCAGCTGCTAGTGACAGCCATGCTCTTTTACATCTCCTGGCGTTTTTTGCCGAAACTGTTCAGCGGTGGCATCCCGGAAGCTTTTTTATGGGTTAAGACGGCACTTTTTCAGCAGCAGATTATATTGGAGTTCCTGCTGTTAAACGTAACGGATTCCGTAAACGGTGTGCTGTGGTATATTCCGGCAGCGCTATATGTTTATCTGCTGTTTGGCATTCTGGTGAAGTCAGGCGGCAGAGGGAACGACCCTGGCATTAAAGGGAATGCCCTTTATTTCGCGGCTTTGATCTTATTGGCTATCAATCTGGTGCTCTGTGAAATTGGAAGTCTGGCGGGATTAGGCATCCATTTGAAATGGTACCGGAACTTTCTGCTTACCGGTTTTCCGCTTTTCATGCTGGGACATTATCTCCATAAAAAGGAAAAAGAGATACAGATGCTGAAAAGAAATACTCCAATCCTGATTGCAGCATTGGGCGGGGCAATGATCCTGCTGGAGTGCCGGTTGGTGGGGAATGCGCTGCTATATACGGGAAATGTGGTTTTTATCATTGGGCTTTACCTGTATGCCATCCGGAACAGCCTGAGTAAAAAAGGAACCCTTATGGAGCAGGTCGGTTCAAAACTCTATCTGTATATTTATATTAGCCAGGTAGCGGTAATCGAGACGATGGATAAACTTACGGAACGTGTTTCGTTTTTTGAGGGAACGATGGGGCTGTATGTAAAGCCGGTTCTGGTGCTGGCAGCTGTCGTTCTGTTTTCTGCTCTCTTATATTATACAAAGTTAAAATTAACTTATAGAAAATAAAAAGGCAGGAGGAATTTCCATGACAGATATCCATGCACATATTTTACCCGGTCTGGACGACGGACCGGAGACAGTGGAAGAAAGTATCGATATGATATGTATGGCTTACGAAAATGGTACGGACCGGATCTTTGCAGCCAGCCATGGAAACTTCTATTCTTATACGCAGCAGGAATATTGGGAAGCCCTGGAGTATCTGAGGATGAGGCTTAAGGGGTATCAGATCCCAGTGGAACTATATCCGGGGATGGAACTGTATTACGATGAACATCTGTGTGAAAAGCTGGACCGCAGGGAAGTGATCCCCATGAATCATGGCAGTTATATTCTCCTGGAGTTTGATTTTCGGGAACACCCGGAGCAGGTGCACCAGGCAGTCCGTCAGGTGCAGGAAAAGGGGTACCGGATAATTCTGGCACATCCCGAGCGGTATTATTTTATGCAGGACAATCCGGAATTTATTTATGATTTAATTCAGCGGGACTGCGCAATGCAGATCAACAAAGGAAGTATCTTTGGAGAGTTCGGGGCATGTGCAGGCAGGCTGGCATATGCGATGCTTCGTTCCAATCTTGTGCAGGTGATTGCATCTGATGCACATGGATATGCAGGGAGAACGATTTCCATGGAGCGGATTTCCAGGTTTTTAAGAACAGAAATTTCCTCAGAATACGCAGATTTACTGTTAAAGGAAAATCCCGACCGCATTATTCACAACGAAGAAATACTGACTCTGCAGCCGCATCTTTTAACGTTGGTATAGTACAGAAAGAGGAGATTCATATTATGAAGTGGATGAAAAGATTCATTGTATCAGCTTTTATCATTTCGCTGGGGTTTGGCGTATATGAGGGATATCAGATGCAGCAGAAGCGGGATATCATCGGTCCGGATCTTATCTGTGAGAATGAGGAAATATCAGCTTCCATTGAGGCTGGGAACGAAGAGCTGATGAAGGGAATAAAAGCCATCGATGGACAGGATGGAGATGTTACGGATTCCCTGCTGATTGAGAGCATCGAAAAAAACACGTCAGGTGCGGATAATGAATTTATGATTTCTTATGCCGCATTTGACCACTCCAACAATATTGGGGTGGTAACCAGAAAATTAAATTATACGGATTATCACAGCCCCAGATTTTCCATCACCAGTCCCCTTCGCTTTTCCAAAAATGAAGACATTTCTCTGGTTCAGTATGTAACAGCAGAGGACTGCCTGGATGGGGATATCAGCCCATTTATTAAAATTGACGGAGAAGACAAGTTTGAGGAAGATCCCAAAGAGGGGATCTACGACTGCACGCTTCAGGTGACAAACAGCGTTGGAGATACTGCATCTCTGCCGGTGAAGGTGGAAATCTATGATGACAGTTATGAGGAAAGAAACTTTGTTCCTAAGATTATGTTAAAGCAGTACGTACTTTATCTTTCCAAAGGAGATACCTTTGAACCTACGGAATACCTGGATTATGTATATGACCAGATGACGCTTAGCATTGATTATGGTCCCATGGTTACCATAAAAGAAAATGGGAAAAAGAGAGAGGTCACAGAGGCACAGGCAAAAGAAAAGTCCGGAAAATGGGTCAATATATCCAGGATCAAATATTCATCTGATGTTGATACCGGGAAAAAAGGCAATTACGCTGTCGTATATACGTACACCACAGACAGCCAGGAGTACACCTGCAATGCGGAGCTTCTGGTGGTAGTAGAATAGGAGGAAATTATGGATTATGACAATCGTCAGGAGGAAGTAAAGGAATCCGGAATTGATTATATATCGATAGGGAGGACATTGCTGAAAAATATTCCATACATACTGATGCTGGCATTTACCTTTGGAGTTTGTTTTTTCGGGATTTGGAATCGGCTCAGACCAAATGAGTACGTATCAAAAATGAATATGGTTGTAATATCCAGAGATAACACCCTCAGTTCCTTGGGGGAATACAACATATCCAACGTAGTGGGAAGATGTGTCAGCTCCCTGAACAGTGATGTTCTGGGCAGCAGGGTCCGGGAAGAGCTTGGAACCGGCAAACTCCCAGGTACGATTCAAGCACAAAGCGTGGAAGGCTCCAACATGATTCTGCTGGAAACCAGAGCTTTAACTGCGGAGGATTCCTTTCGGATGATGTCAGCAGCTTTAAAGAATTATGCCAAGGTTTCTTCGTATCTGACAGGAGGCTATCTGATGGAGAAAATCGGTTCTCCTCTTGCATCGAAGATTACCTGTGAGTCGAATAATGCCCTGGCACTTGCCGTCACCGTATTCATTCTGGTTGCAATAATTGAGATGAGTATGATGAGCATTGTCAGTATTTTTAGCGGTAAAATCCAGAACACCATGCAGGCAAAGAAGCTGATTGATGCTGATTTTTTAGGAGAGATACACTATGAAAATAAATATGCCAAAAAGAGTATTCTACTCTCTAACCCTACCGTCAGCTTTACTTATTCCGAAGAGATGAGCAAAACGGCTACGATGCTTCTGCACAAGCTGGAAAAGAGCGGAGACAAAACATTTATGGTGACCAGCGTAATGGAGAACGAAGGGAAATCTACCATCGCTGCCAACCTCGCACTTAAGCTGGCATCCAGAGGAAAAAGAGTGCTTCTCGTTGATGCAGATATGAAGAAACCGGCATTATACCGGATTTTAGACAGGGAGATCCCCAAAGAAAGGGACATCAACGCATATTTGGAGGGGAAAGCTTCTTATGAAGATATTATTTTCCGGGAAAAAAACGGACTGGTAAACTACTGTTTTTCTACAAAAACAATTATGGAGAGCGATATTCTGCTTAAAAATGAAAAAGCGAAAGAATTGCTGGCAAAAGCAGAAGAAGAGATGGACTATATTATCCTGGATGTGCCGCCAGCTGGAATTATCCGGGATGTGGAAGTTCTGGCATCCATCATTCCCCAGACCATTCTGGTGATCCGGCAGAACATGGCGAAGGCAAGAAATGTAAATGACATTATTGATTTATTAGAACGGGGCGGAACAGAGGTTGCCGGGTTTGTATTGAATGCGGTTTGTTCCAGAGTTGTCGGCAAGGCAGGAGCGAAGATTTACGGATATAAGAAATATTATGGAAGATATGACAGAGGTCCTGCGAATAACCCTGACATGAAGGCGAGGAATTAACATGCAGTTATACAATGACAAAATAGACATCATTTATGATGACGAGAAAGTCCTGGACATCAGAAATTTTATTGACAATATGTTGAATGGCTTAAAGCGTTATAAGATTCCGCTTTTCCTTCTCTTCCTTTTAATATCAGGCGGATTATTTGCCCTGAAGACCTGGAAATATACCCCTTTGTACCAAGCGAAGCTTACCTATGTGGTGACGAAGACAGGAGATGCGGCAACAGATGTTATGATTACCGGGCGGCTGAGTCAGTCTTTTCCGGATATTCTGGCTAATACCGGATTATCCGCCGATATGAAGCAGTATATGCAGATGAGCCAAGAGGAAAAGCTGCCGGGGAGTATCCGCATGTATAATACCAGTTCCTCTAATATGCTGAACGTGACCATCACTGCGGGGGACTATAACCAGGCAAATGAAATGATGGCTGCAATTCAGGAGGCATATCCCGAGTATGCATCTAAGAATGTAGGAACGGTAGAGCTAAGTGTCATTGATTATACCCAGGCGTCTGAAAATGCGGTAAATCCATATCCCAGGATCAAGTATATTTTAATGGGCATTGTTGCAGGGGGATGCTGCGTATTTCTGATACTTTTAATCTATGCCCTGACGAGAAAAACGATCCGCAGGGAGTCGGATATGAAAAAAATCGTGAATCTGGACTGTATGGCTTACATTCCCAAAGTGAAGGAAAAGAAGCGGACCGGCAAAGAAGTACGCCATATATTGATTTCTGACAGGCGGGTGTCCTACGATTTCCGCCAGGCTGTCAGAACCATACAATCCCGAACCGCAAAGCATTTAAAAGAGGAGAATGCCAAGACCCTGCTGATTACTAGCTCACTGCCCAGCGAAGGCAAGACAACCTTTGCCGTGAATCTGGCACAGGCAATGGCGGATGAAGGGAAACGGGTAATTCTGGTGGACTGTGACCTGAGGCATCCTTCCATCGGTACGATGCTGGGGATAGAGAACAGCGGGGGAGGCCTGCCGGATGTCCTGGATGAAAAACTGGAATTGAACCAGGCGATTCAAAAGTACAAGGATAATATTATGGTATTGTGTGCCGGAAAAGCCCGGGATGATATAACAAATGTACTTTCCAATCCCCGCTTGCGGGATATTCTGGATACACTTGGCAGCCAATATGACTACGTTGTGATCGATACGCCCCCGGTTTCATTTTTTACCGATGCATCCATTATATCAGAGTATGCGGATGCGGGAATTTATCTGGTAAGGCAGGATTATGTAGAGGCACGCTTCGTGCGGGAGGGTATGGAAATGCTTGCGGGAGCAGAACTCAAACTGGTGGGATACGTCTTAAACTACGTAGAGGCAGGATTTTTAAAATACGGTTACCACAACTATTATTATGGGAAATCTTATCGATATTATAAACAGAATGTATCGGATTCGGAAGGTTAGGATACTATGAAAGCTATCATTAATTTCAGTAAAGTGATGGAAACTATGTCCGGTGAATTAGAAAAAGTTCCGTTTTCATACCTGATCATTGTATTGGCTGCTGTTTTACTGTGTATCATTATTTACTTTGCCATTGCCCATGTCCACATCGGAGGACCGGTAAAAATAATGGTTCGCAATATCTCTGTGGTCATTATGCTGCTACTGTATCTGGGTATCATACTCAGCATTACTTTTTTTACAAGAGCGCCCATGGAGGAAGCGAATGTAAATCTGAAGCTATTTGATGAAGTGCTTCGTGCCGGTTATCTCAACCGTGCAGTAGTCAGGATTTTCAGCAATATTCTTCTCTTTGTACCGGTGGGGATTTTTCTACAGCTGGTCCTAATGGAAGGGAAGAAAAAATATCTTTTGCTGCTGTTCATTCCACTTTGCAGCCTTTTTATAGAAACGGTGCAGCTAAAAACAAGGACAGGCGTATTTGACATGGATGATCTGGTGTGTAATACCCTGGGTGGATTCCTGGGTTATGGACTGGGGATGTTTTACCGCTATGGTTTTTCGAAAGGCAGAAAAATAAAAATAGCTATTCGGATTTTACTGGTATGCTTTACCCTGTGCGTGTTTACCGGGATGGGCGGGTTTGGAGCCTATCATGTATACCGGGTCATGGGCAAGAACAGCCTGATGCAAAAGAATACGGCAGCCAGGGCACCCACACTGGAAAAAGAAAGTGAAGATGCAAACAGGAATGGAAATAAAAATGGGGAAGAGGAAGCGTATGATCCTACCCTGTATTACCATGATGGAAAAGCTTACCGCTATGAGGAAAATATAATCAATATCCTATGCATGGGTATCGACAAGCGCACGGAAGAAATCGAAACCGTACCCGAGGTATCCGGCAAAGGCGGACAGGCAGATGCCGTTTTTCTGATCTCCCTGAACCCAGATACCCGAAAGATGAAAATATTCGGTATTTCCAGAGATACTATGACTGCAATTAAAAATTATGACTATGAAGGTAATTACATCGGAGAAGAAGAAAATCATTTAGCTCTTGCCTATGCATATGGGGATGGTTCTCATAAAAGCTGCGAAATGATGAAAGAAGCAGTTTCAAAATTAATGTATAACCTGCCGGTTCACGGATACGCAGCGATTAATCTGGAAGCAGTTTCCAAGCTGAATGATGCGGTTGGCGGCGTTACGGTCACTATACCGGAAGAGATGGAACATGATGATCCGGCGTTTCAAAAAGGGGCAAAAATTACCCTGACCGGTGAGCAGGCGATGAAATTTATCCAGAGGCGGGATATTACCCAAAGCGGTGGAAACGGGATGCGGATGCAGAGACAGAAGACATATGTCTTATCCTTTTTAAATGCAGCCAAAGGGCAGATCAGAAAAGATCCGTCTTTACCAATCCAGCTTTATCAGGAACTGTCTAAAAATATGGTGACCAACCTGGGACTTGATCATGCAGTTTATCTGGCGACACTGATGCTGGATACAGATTTTGGGGGAGATGATATCCAGATGCTTCCCGGAACGACAAAAAAAGGTACTTATTATGAAGAATTTCACGTTGATCAGGATCAGCTATACGACCTGATCCTTGATCATTTTTACGAAGAGGTTGAAACCGAATCAAAGAACAGCGGCGGTGATGGAAGTTGAATAAAAAGAACAAATATGCAGGGAAATGGTTCATTGCCGGAATAGCAGCTTTTCTAATGGCAGGGATATGCATCTGCTTCGTGGTGGACAGGGAAATGCAGAAGCTGGCAGCAGCAAAACTGTATGAACAGGCTGCGGCATCTGAGGATGAGACCGGGGAGCATGAATCCGGAAGCCGGAGCGGGAAGGATCCGAACCAGCCTGATACTGGAGAGAAATCATCCACGGAAAAATCAACGGACCAGCTAACAGACCGGTCAAAAAAACAAAAGGATCAGGAAAAAAGTCAGCAAACAGATCTGTCAGCAGACCTTCCGGTAAAAATTGATGAAATTCAAAAGGAAATGCCGGATGTCTATGGGTGGATAGAGATTCCAGGGACGAAAGTGAATTATCCGGTTGTCCAGCGGGAAGATGACAATCTCTATTATCTAAACAGAACACCGGACGGAAATTCCAATATAGAGGGATCTATATTCAGTGAAGATTACAACCGCAGAGATTTTATGGATCCAGTAACGGTATTATACGGGCATAACATGAAAAATGGGGACATGTTTGGTGAACTCCATCTTTATGAAGACAAGAGTTTTTTTGATGCAAACAGGTTTCTTTATATTTACTTGAAAGATAAGAAGCTGACTTACCGGATATTTGCTGCAGTGTTATTTGACAACCGCCATATCATGCAAAGTTATGATTTCTCTGGTGAGGATTCTTTCCTTTCGTTTATTCGGGAAATCATGAATATCCGCAATATGAGAAGTAATATGGACAGGGATATTTCCATCCTTCCAACCGATAAAATTCTTACGCTTTCAACCTGTCATGGCATGGGAAGTGATTACAGGTATCTGGTTCTTGGGGTGCTGCAAAATAATTAGTATTACGGTACATCAGTGGGAGCGGGTGTACAGATAGGAAAGGATATTAAGATGAAAAGAACAGTCAAAACCTTAGCTGCCTGGATAGCTGCCATCGTGATTTCTTTTTGCTTTGTAAATTTATTTATATTTATCTATTTTCATCAGCCAGGATGGATTAGCAGGTCGGAAGCGGCGACCGGTGCAATCTGGGATCCCGGTTCCCGTTATTCTAATGCTTACGAAGGCTATGGAGCCGGAAAAGTGGATGAAAACGGATATATCAACCAGTATCCGATAGCGGAGGAGAACTATATTCTGGTAATGGGATCTTCCCACACACAGGGAAAAGAAGTCCCGGTTGACGAAAGATATACAGAACTGGTGAACCGCAAAGTAACAGCAGAACCGAAGGAGTATATCTATAATATCGGGACTGACGGCCACTATCTGCCGGATCTTTTGAAACATTTTTCGGCTGCTGTGAAGGAATTCCCCCGGGCAAATGGTGTTATACTGGAAGTTTTCAATACGGATTGTGATGCTGATATGTTAGAAGACTGTCTCAAACAGGTTCCTTATAAACCGGATCAAAATGGTTCGGTGATAGCAGAAAAAATATCCGGGATACAGAAGCTTGCAATGAAGGTTAAGGAAAATATGCCACTGCTGAACTTATTACAGCAGAAACAGTTTGCAGACTTCAAGATTGATTTTAGCGGTGCATTTGGCAGTTGGGAACAAGATGCTCTGCCGCAAACCGGGATGGATGAGTTACCAGCCAAAGATAGCAGCGGTATGGAGCGCTATCAAGAGATACTGGATCAGATCTTTACAGAGATGAAGCAGGTATACCAGGGAAAGATTTTCATATTATACCATCCCATTGTAAAAATAAGCGGTGATCAGATGGAAGTAAACTATGAGGATACCTACCGATATTTTCAGCAGGTATGCAGTAAGCAGGATATTCAGATTATTGATACCGGAGCTGCGTTTCAGGATTACTATGAGAAGCAGTACGATGTCCCCTATGGATTTAGCAACACTTCTATGGGAGAAGGACATCTGAACAGGACAGGGCATCGGATTCTTGCAGAAGAACTGTACGATGCGCTATGTAATGCAAATCTGATTTCTTGTGAGGTTAATTAATTATGGTATTTATTTCAATTCAGTTTTTGATTTTGTTCAGTGCAACGATCATTTTATTATTGGTTACTCATCACAAGCAGCAGCATAACCGAATACTGCTGGTCAGCAGTTATATATTTTTCGCCTATCTGGATGTTAGATTTTTACTGCTTTTATTTGCACAGACTTATGCGTCCTATCTTGCCGGCAAGAATATTGGGAGGAAAAATAAGAACCAGTCAGACCGAAAAAAAATTTTAGTGATATTCATTACTTTCATGCTGATCATTTTGGGATTTTTCAAATATTATCATTTTTTTACGGAATCTTTTCTGAATTTATTTCAGATAAAAAGCAACCTGCAGCTATGGAACTTAGCGATGCCTCTTGGTATTTCCTTTTATACCTTCCAGGCAATCAGTTATGTGGCAGATATTTATAAAGAGGATTTAGAGCCTGCCGATTTCCTGTCCACTGCACTGCTAATCGGTTTTTTCCCCAAGATTTCAACGGGACCGATTGTGAAGAATCAGGAATTCCTCCGGCAGATTAACGAACAAAGACAGATTACAAAAGCAAATGCAGAAGCTGGATTTCAGATTATTCTATTTGGAATATTTAAAAAGTGTGTGATAGCAGACCGGTTATCTGTATGTGTGGATGCCGTTTTTCAGGCCCCGGCTGCCTACAGCGCTCTTTCCATCACTTTTGCAGTGATTTCCTATTCCATTCAGATATATTGTGATTTTTCCGGTTATTCAGATATGGCAATCGGAATTGCAAAAATATTGGGATTTGATATACCCCCCAATTTTAATATTCCTTATATATCAAAAAATGTATCAGAGTTTTGGAAACGCTGGCATATCAGCCTTTCTACCTGGCTGATGCAGTACTTATACTTCCCCCTGGGAGGAAATCGAAAAGGCAGAGGGCGGACTTATTTTAATCTGGTTTTAACCATGACGTTGGGGGGACTCTGGCATGGAGCTAACTGGACTTATATTGTATGGGGGCTGCTCAATGGATTTGCTTTAGTACTGCATAAAAATTATCTGGCTATTAAAAAGCAGCATCACATCACGATTGAAAATAAGGTGATACAGAGTGTATGTTCCATTATTTCCGGTCTGCTTACCTATATCTTCATCTGCATTTGCTGGATTTTTTTCCGGTCAGATTCAGTGGAACAGGCAGTCATGATATTGGGCAGAATCGTCTTCTGGAAATCAGGAATAGATTATATTTACATATATACAGTGGTATTTGCCCTGATTGTGATTATTGCAATGCTGTATGCAAAATTCAGAAATGACGGAAATGGAAGCTACAAACTATTTAACTTGAATAAGTTTTCATCGAAGGTAGTGATAGGCATCTTCATTTGGATTCTGTTAAGTTTGTTTTATCCTGGAAATACAGCATTTATTTATTCCCAGTATTGACTTAACCGGGAACCGGGGTTATCTGCCTGCTATAGATTGTGAACCTTTTTATCTGTAGCAGTTTTAGATAAATAGAATGCGTTTTATACGTATCAGGAGAGGAGGAGTGAGATATATTTTGCGAAGGAACCGTAGAAAATGGAAAAAAGAAACAAAAATAATTTTATTAAGGAGGATTTGGATATGAAGCAAAATGTGGCGGCAATTCTTTCGGTATGTATACTGCTGATGACCGGAATGCAGGTTCATGCCAGCGGTATTATACACAGTGTTTCAACCGGAACCGGAGGAATTGTAAGTGCAAGCCCCGACAGAGGTTCTGCAGAACTGTCAGATAAATTTGATGATCCTGAATTACAAAATGAGGTAGATCAAATAAACAACAGTCTGAACCAGAATCTGGCAAAAGCTTTGGGGAAGGATGAACTGGAGCTTTATAACAGCAAGACAAAAGTTATTTCCCTGGAAAAACTGTCTGATTATAAATTTCTGACGAAAATCAGCAATTTGACAATCGAGGCAGATCCCATGCCATCTATTGACCAACCCATCAGCATCGATCTGGTATGCAATAGTATTACCTCTAATATTCAGGTGTACGTCCTGCATAAATGCGATGCACATGGATGGGAACTGCTGGATACCACAACCAGTGGGAATATTGCAACTGCGGTATTTCATTCCGCATCGCCCGTAGCATTGGTATACCAGGACAAAGAGCAGGGAAAAAGCGAAGAAACCGGTGTTTCACCAAAAACCGGAGAAAGTGGAAGTGAGCTTACTGCAGTTATAGCAGCCGTATTGTTTATTGGGTTGGGCAGTTTTGCAGTGATCCACAGTAAAAAGAACAGAGGAGTGAAAATGTGAAGGAACCAGCATTAATGATCCTGGCAGCAGGAATGGGGAGCAGGTATGGCGGGCTTAAACAAGTAGATGCAGTGGGAGATCATGGAGAAAGTATCATAGATTTTTCTATTTATGACGCCATAGAAGCCGGTTTTCGTCAGCTTGTGCTGATTATAAGAAGGGAACACGAGGCTATCTTTGAGCAGAATCTGGTCAGGCATATCAGAAAGAAGGTGAAGGTTCAATATGCATATCAGAACCTAGATGATATCCCGGAAGGTTTTACAGTCCCGGCAGGCAGAGAAAAGCCGTGGGGAACAACACATGCGCTGTTAGCCTGCCGCAGCAGGGACACACCATTTGCCATCTGTAATGCAGATGACTTCTATGGAATTGATGCATTTCAAAAAATGTATCAATTCTTATGTACGGAGGTTCAGGAGAATCACTACGCCATGATCGGATACCCGCTGGAAAATACATTGACGGATCATGGTTCCGTAACAAGAGGGGTCTGCAAGGTAGAAGACGGGTACCTGACCGGTATTGAGGAAATAGGCGGAATCAGGAAAAAAGACGGACAGGTCTGCTATGAGGCTGACAAGACAGGTAAGGCAGACAATCAATATAGCTGTATACCTGAAAATACCATGTGTTCCATGAATTTCTGGGGATTTTCTCAAGCAATATTCGGGCAGTGTGACCGTATATTTTCCGATTTTCTAAAACGGGAATTAAATGCAAATCCTATGAAATGTGAACATGTAATACCTACGGCAGTAAGGGATCTTATAAAAGAAGGCAGGTGCCGGGTAAAAGTATTGCCCAGCCGGGATACGTGGTTTGGTGTGACTTATCAGGAAGATAGAGCATTCGTCCAGGAAAAAATAAAAGGTTACAAAAAAGCAGGCAGATTTCCCGTGGAACTTTGGAACTGAGATTTACCGTGTAGTCTGTCAAAACAGAAATATCTTGGATAGGGGGGAATACATTGAAGTTTAGAAACAGGAAAATAAGGATTCTGATACTCGTTTTGTGCTTTGCTGTATGTCTCACTGCTAATCCGGTTTGGAGTCAGCATGCGGATGCTTCAGCAGGGCCTGCCCGGGAAACGATCAAAGGAGAAATACGGAACAAAGCCGGAGAAACAAATACAAGAGATACGGATACCTGGGGGTCGAAGCAGGCGTCAGAAGATGAAAAAGTGTTGAGAGAGAAGGATCAGCTGGTTCAAAGAAAATATGGTGAAGAACCAGAAACGCAACCCCAAACAGAAGCCCCGACGGAGCCGGAAACCCAGCCAAAGTCGGAAGCCCTGACAGAGCCGGAAACCCAGCCAAAGTCGGAAGCCCTGACAGAGCCGGAAACCCAGCCAAAGTCGGAAGCCCCGGCAGAGCCGGAAACCCAGCCCCAAACAGAAGCCCCGACAGAGCCAGAAACCCAGCCTAAGTCGGAAGCCCAGCCGCCATCAGAATCGCAAAGCGAAATACCCAGTCGGGATCAGGGGATGCCAAAACTGGATATCCGTGATTTTAACCCTCAATCAATACAGGCAGCCGGGATAAAGGATCAGAATTTTGCCCAGGTGATATACGATTCTATTAAGGCAGATCCGTCTAATTTCCTGGATGGGAATACCTTGGAGAAAAATAACTTCTCAACAGTTGTGGATTTATTAAGATCTTATACTGGGACTATCTATGCAAGCAATAAAGAAATTATAGACATAGAAGGAATCTCCTTACTGAAATCCTGTACGAAATGGGACATTTCCTATAATCGCATTGTAGATATCCGACCTTTGTCCATAACAAAAGCGGTTAAGGAGCAAGAAGTAACACCGGACGAACAGACCTACTACGGTATTTATGGACGTTCCATGGAAGTAAATGTATATGGCAATCCGATCCGTAAATATCCGCTCTGGGTAGGAGGCAGATTTAATCTACAACCGCTCCTGACGGATAATGTTGTAAAACTGGATGATGAAGTTCTGAAGTATGTCGTCGATGGAACGGAATCATTTGCCGGAACTTATACGGTACCCCTCTCCTTTTATGCAGGAGATGACCACGTCAATATCCGCGAAGACAGCATTAAGATCCGGGAAGTAGACGGCTCATCCACAGGAGCACAGGTCTTTCAGCAGGGCGGTAAAATTGATAGTCTTGAATTGACGAACATACTGGGAAGCGGCAAGTTGTTTATTACGTTGGGAGCCGCAAATGATTCCAGAATGAACTGGTTTGTAATAACCGATTCCGGGTTTGATGATGTGCAGTCAAACGCATCCACAATATCCTGGAGAATACCCTTTGAGATTAAAATGTATACAAAAGTTGAGAAAGGCACTGTTCACACTGACCACAGGATCTCCCTGATTAAAACCGGTCAGGATGACGGCAAACCCAAAGGGGGTGCTAAATACATACTGTATCGGAAACAGGGTGAAAGCTTTGCTCCGGAAACGGATATTATTATTGGCAGTTATATTACGGATGAGAATGGACAGATAGAAGTAGAAGGGTTAGAAGTGGGAGACTATTATTTTTTAGAAAACAGTCCGCCTGGCGGCTATGACAAAAATCCTGCACCGACTGCTTTTTCTGTTCGTGACGGAGAAGTGAAAATCAATGGCATAAGCGGCAGCAAAATTGATACAGGTGCGCTGCAGGGTGTTCAGGAAATAGAGGACGGGTCATTTGTCTTGGGCGGGGATGGGACAGACAACATAGATTTAGAAATCATTCCTCCCCAGGGTGGAGATCTGGAATCCCTGACCCTGAAGTGGACAGCGGGGAATCATAACGGAACAGCCGGGATGATGACCTATATCGTTGGAAGCGGGAAATCAGCAGATCCATCCATCGTATATGTTCCCGACAGGAATGCAGCAGAAGCAGCGGCAGAGGCAAAGCTCGCAGAAGCACGTGACCTGTATCAGAATGTCTCTGTTGCAGCGGCATTTTCACAGCATCTGACGGCAGAACAGCAGGACCCCCTGCATCCCGTCCAGGTATCCTTAGCAGTTTTAAAGAAACTGAAATATCCTACAGGAAAAGAAATAACACCGGTTCCGGAAGGAATGTTTGCGTTTTCCCTGAAAAATAATCCGGCGTATCCGGAAACTCCGTCTCTGCCATCTACACTAGTTGCAGTAAACAAAGCAGATGGAACCGCAAAGTTTGGAACAATTACTCTGGGAAGTGAAATTACCACGGATACTGTGAAAGAGGGAGAAAATTATGTCTATCATTATCTCATTACAGAAAAAGACAACGGTGATCCCAACTACATTTATGACTTCAACGTCTATGCAGCAGCAGTTGCCATCGGAAAAGCAGAGGGCACAGACCAGCTGGAAGTAAAAAGCATCACTTATACCTCTTCCCAGGGGACGGACAATGCAGAACATGCTGTTTTTGTCAATACGCTGATTGCGGTTCCACTCCAATTCTACAAAGTGGATGGGAGTGATACCGATAAGCCCTTAAGCAATGTAAAGTTTACTCTTTATTCTTGCGGGGCAGATCATCAGCAGGATGCACAGCATGACGAACTGGTTACCAGTGAACCGGATAACTGCTGGATTGAAAGAGAATCAGTAGTAAGCGATGAAAATGGACTGGTAGATTTTGAAGACGTACCAAGCGGCGATTATCAGCTGGTGGAGGTGCAGACAAATCCCGGATACAGCCTGCCTCTGGGACAGTGGCGCATTCATGTGGATGTTACCGACAAAGAAAACCCCATAACCATAAAAGCAGCAGGAGATCCATTGCCGCCCGCTTTTATAAAAGAAATTCAAGGCGATAAAGTAATATATAAATTATCCAATTTCAAAAAAGCAGATCTGCCTCTGGCAGGGGGCAGCGGCACACAGATTTTCTCCATGTGCGGTGTGGGAGTGATAATGACAGCAATCATTCTGCTGGTATTTACCGGCGGAAATTCAAAAAAAAAGAAAAGGAGTACCAAAGTTATGAGAAGAATAATCAATAAATTAAGTGCTGTATTCATGGCAGCTGTTATAACAGCCGGCATGTTTACGGTTTCCGCAGCAGCAGCCGGAAACAATGGAGATCTGCCGGGAGAAAAGGGCAGCCTTACCATCCATAAGTATTTGATGGAGGATTTAACAGAAGCAGATACCCCCGGAAACGGAAATGAAACAACCGATATACCGGAATCTGCAGTGCCTTTAAATGGAATCCAATTTAAGGTAGAAAAATTAAAGATTACACTGGATGCTGATGGGAATGCTGTTTCCCCCACTGGAGGGAAGATACCTACAAATGCATCGGAAGTTACAGAGGATATGATTGACAAAAACTCAGCACAGACAGTTACCACATCAGGAACAGATGCAGACGGCAAAGATCTGGGTATTGCAGTGCTTCAAGATCTGGACAGAGGTTTTTATTATGTAACAGAGCTTCCAAGTGAAAAGGTAGCTGAACCGGTAGCACCTTTTATTGTAAGTGTTCCGATGACCAATCCGGAAGGCACTGGATGGATTACCGATGTTCATGTTTACCCGAAAAATGAAAGTGCCAGTATTGATAAATACGTGACTAAAGTTCCCAATAAACACGAAACTTCCGATACCCACGGCGGGAAAGTAACCTGGATCATTCAGCCGTCGGTACCAACTAATGTGGCAGCAGCAAAGAAATATGATATTACCGATGAACTGGATTCTGTATTAAAGTACGTTGCGGATTCCGTTAAGGTGTACGGGGTAAAAGACAGAAATACGGAGACAGGCAGCGCAGGTGAGATATTGATTCCAGCGGGAAATTATGATACATCAGAGACAACAGAAAGCAAAGTAAAAGTCAGCTTTACGCAGGCAGGCCGCCAGCATCTCACAGACAGCGGTTACAAATTCATAAGAGTCGTATTTGAAACAACACTGACCAAAGATGCCCCTATGCAGACCGAAATAAAAAACGGTGCAAAGATGGATTATAAAAACCAGTTTGACCAGGTTAAGAGCTATGAGGTACTGCCTGAAAATAAGCCGGAAGTACATACCGGAAAGATTGGTATTGTGAAAGTCGATGCCAATAATCAGGAGACAAAACTTGCCAATGCCAAATTTGCCATAGCAGCCAGTTTAAACGATGCCCAAAATAAAACATACATCAAAGACACAGATGGAAATGATATCATCGTGACCACAAAAGCAGACGGAACAGCAGAATTTTTGGGATTCTCTTATGGTATTACCGGCGATAAAGTTACACAAGATACAAAACCTACCACCTATTATTTAGTAGAGACACAGGCGCCGAATGGCTACAACCTTTTAAATGAACCGGTAAAGGTAACCATAAATCCCGCAGGGATAGAGGGCACCGGCTATATTGCAAAGGTAACGGTTAAGAACAGCAGTGCATTTATACTTCCCATAACCGGTGGAATGGGTACCACAATCTTTACGGCAGCCGGAATCGGCTTCATCGTACTGGCGGGAATACTGCTGATACATTCCTTTAAAAAACGTAAAGTAAATCATTAATACAGGAGCAGTATAAGCGAAAGGGGGGAGGAAAACTTCCCTCTTTTCTTGTATGGAACACGGGAGTATATATGAAGAGAATAATTTCAATCGTGCTTTTATTACTGCTGGGTCTGGGATTCTTCCTGTATCCCCATGTCAGTAACTTCCTCATGGAGCGAAACCAGTCTTATGCCATACAGAATTTTGAAAAACAGGTGAAAAATGCGGACAGCGGTAAAATGGAAGAAGAATGGAAAAAAGCAGAAGAATATAATGAAAGCCTGAGTGGAAATGTACTGAGGGATCCGTTTCTGGAAGGAAGCGGAATGGTACTCCAGGACAATTACAAAGAAGTTTTAAATGTGAATGGAATCATGGGCTATATTGATATCCCGGATATCCAGGTAAATCTGGCGATCTATCATGGCACCGGAGAATCTACATTAAAAATAGGCGTGGGGCATCTGGAGGGAACATCGCTGCCTGTGGGAGGTGCTGGGACACATGCTGTTTTTACCGGGCATACCGGTCTGGCAACCGCAAAATTGTTTACCGATCTGACCGAACTAAAAGAGGGAAATCTGTTCTATCTGCATATTCTGGATCGTGTTCTGGCTTACCAGGTTGACCAGATAAAGGTTGTGGAACCGGATCATACAGATGATTTAAAACCGGTGGCGGGAGAAGATTATGTGACGCTGGTAACATGCACCCCATATGGGGTTAACAGTCACAGGCTTCTGGTTCGGGGTAAAAGAACAGAATACCATGCATGGCAGGAAAAGCAGGCAGTGGCTGACACAGAAAGAAAGCTGACCAGGGAGGAACAGACACTTTTGATCACTTGCATTACGACAGCAGTAGTGATCCTCCTTATTATAGTTATCGTGATTCTGGGAAAGAGAAAGAAAGGAAGGGAGAAATGATATTAAAGAAAAAAATTCTGATCAGTCTGGCTGTGGTTTCTTTGGCTGTCGGTCTGGGATTATTGCTCTATCCTTACATTTCCCAGCAAGTGTATGTCCGGGAGGTTAAGAAAGTGTTAGAAGCATTTGACCACAAAGTAGACAGGATGAATAGAGAAGTGAAAACAGATGTATCCGGTACAGTTGTTGCAGGATCATATTTTGATGAACTTTATGAGAAAATATTAGCCTACAATCGAGACTTGTTTTTATCAGGCCAAAAAGACCTGGTGGATCCATTTTCCTATGAGCAGATCGGATTCAGTCTGAAGGAATGGGGATTTGATGAGGACATGATCGGAAGCTTAAAAATACCGAAAATGGATATCGAACTCCCCATTTATCTGGGCGCTACCAATGAAAATATGGCAAAAGGAGCGGCGCATCTTACCCAGACTTCACTGCCTGTGGGCGGGATAAACACAAATGCAGTAATAGCCGCTCATCGCGGGTACAGCAGAGCGGCAATGTTCCGTGATATCGAAAAACTGGAGCCGGGGGATGAGGTAATCATTAAGAATTTCAGAGAGACCCTGGTTTATAAGGTTGTGGAAATCAAAATACTCCAGCCTTCTGACATTCAGGATATCCTGATACAGAAAGGCAGAGATCTGGTAACGCTGCTTACCTGCCATCCCTATGGCTTTAACCTGCAGCGGTATGCGGTGTTTTGTGAGCGAATACTTACAATGAAAAGAGGAGGATATTAGTGGAGATTAGAATTTGCTCTATGGAAAGGATGAAGCCAAGTGATTGTGAAGTGTCGTTTAAGTGAATTTAAATGTCATATAAGTGTATGTTTCCCTAAAGTATTGCTTTTATAGTAAAATAGCTTAAAATAGAAAATAAGTATTATAGAGTGTTTGAAATTCATTCCCGCCATCTGCACGTCCTACTTTGCGGCATATTTGCCCCGAACTCAGGTTACGTAGCCCGCTACGCGCCCTTCATCCGGGACAAATCACCCACAAAGTGTGATGCACAGCTGCCAGAAAGCAATTCTAATACACGCTCTAGACCTATACTTTCAGCCATGTTCTAATTTTGAAGAAAAAAATTATAATCCTGAATTCTATACTGATTGTAAATGGAATAAATGTTTAGAGGAAGGAGACAAAAGTGGAATTTAAACGGGAAACATTACAGGAGCTTCAGTCTAAGTTAAGGGAGATGTCTGCCTTGACAAAGAATGTTCCATGTGGACTTCACCAATGTAAGGATGATGAGGAACTGACGATAATTAATATGAGTGACAGTTTTTTCGAGATGTTCGGATATAGCAGAAACGATATTGAGGAAAGATTTCAGAATCGATTTGCAAGAATGATATATAAAGAAGACCGGGACGCTGTGTTTGAATCAATGAAACACCAGCTGGCATTTAAAAATGATCTGGAGTTGGAGTACCGGATACCGATTAAGGATGGCGGTCTGGTGTGGATACTGGATAAAGGGAGGCTTGCTGTAGGAGAAGATGGACAACGGACATTATATTGTGTTATGTTGGACATAACAGAACAGAGGAAGCAGAGGGAAGCCCTGCGGCTTTCTTTAGAGCGGCATCAGGTTATTATGGATCAGGGGACGGATATTATCTTTGAATGGGATATGGATGCGGATAGTCTGACTTTTTCCAAGAACTGGAGTAAGAAGTTTGGCTATACTGCCATAAGGGAAGGCATTAGCAGTAGGATTCCCCAGTCACCGAATATACATCCGGATGATATGGCTGCGTTTATTGCAATTATGACGGACACTGCAGCGGGAGTTCCTTATTCAGAAACAGAATTTCGCATAAAAAATGCAAAGGGCAGATTCACCTGGTGCCGTATTCGGGCTACTACACAATATGACAATAATAAAAGACCTGTAAGGGCAGTCGGCGTGATCGTAGATATAGAGGAAGAGAAGAGAGAACGGCAGGAGCTGATAATTAAAGCCCAGAACGACTGTCTAACGGGGCTTTATAATAAGGCGGTATCCCAGAAGAAAATGGAAGAGTATCTGGAGTGGAAGGATTGCGAAAAGGGTGCGTTATTTCTAATTGATGTGGATGACTTTAAATATGTCAATGATCAGTTTGGTCACTTGTGTGGGGATAAGACGTTATCAAAGATCGCTTCAATGATGAAAAATAAATTTCGTTTTACGGATGTGCTAGGCAGAGTTGGGGGAGATGAGTTTCTTGCATTTCTTCCGGGGTTGTCAGATCAGTTAGCAGCTGAACTGGCAGATAAAATTTTAATAGGAATCAAAGAAATTTTTTTCGAAGAGTATGATATTCATTTGAGCTGCAGTATAGGAATTGCATTTTATCCAAAAGACGGCAGGGATTTTTATAGCCTCTTCAGCCATGCTGATCAGGCGCTTTATTATGTGAAAAATACAGGCAAAGGCAGTTATGCCGTCTATAATCCATCGATGCATGAATATAGAGTATCATTAGATGAACATACCTGGTCATGAGATGACATAGCCCAGGATGAAGTAGTTTCTGTTAATGCGGTCCATTAATCAGCCCATATAAATGACTACCAAAGGTGTAAAGGTAAGGAAAATAATATATTCAGCCATTAGGAGAATCCTCTGTATATGATCCTGATGGCTTCTCTTTGCAAATATTTCAAATTTGAAAGTTTCAAGATTATTTCAAGAATTTGATCTCTGTTTGACATCAGGATTACCTTAAGATACAATTATTCTGCAGCTATTAGGTTTTTTGCTATTTGTTATGGCCTGTTATGACACCTTGGGAGGGATAAAATGATTAAGATTGCTATCTGTGATGATGATGAGGTAGAATTACATCGGCTGAATGTTATAGTGCAGCAGATAATAAAATTATATTCAGAAACGGAAATTTCAATTGCCGTATTTCATACTGCTAATAGTCTATTGAATGCGATTCGTTACGAAAATTTTGAAATTTATTTGATGGATATTATCATGCCGGAAAGAAATGGTATAGAGCTGGGACAGCTCATAAGGCAGAGAGATGAACAGGCTGTTATTATTTATCTGTCAAATTCACCGGACTTTGCAGTTCAGTCTTATACGGTACATGCCTATTATTATTTGTTAAAACCAGTGAAATACGAAGAACTGTACCTGGTTTTACAGAAAGTATTGAAACGTTACGAGCGGTTTAACACTAGTGTCTATATAAAAACAAGTAATGGCATGGTTACAGTCAGTAAGAGTTCCATTATCTATATTGAGTATCATTATCATTATTTATCCTATTATCTGGAGAATGGAGAAGTAATTGACAGTGTTATTTTTCGGGAGTCTTTTGGTCAGAAAATGCAGGATCTGTTAAAAGATTTCCGTTTTACTAAGGTTTCCTCGTCCGTAATCGTTAACATGTTATTTGTCAATAAAATTTCAAAGAAAGGTTTTACTCTGATTAATAAAAAAGAGCTGAGAATTACGCGAACTTATCAAAGTGCCAGAAAAAGCTATATGGAGTTTTTATTCAAAGAAGCCCAGGAGAGTGATTTCTATTCTAATATTTAGTGATGACATTCTTTACAATCTCATTAAGGTTCTAATGACCACTTCAATGACTTTGGGATTAATGTTTACTTTAAACGAGGTATTGGGAGCAGAAGCATTCAGGCTTTTGTTAAGAAATATAATGGCAGTATTGATTATGATATTCAACCGGGGCTATTCCGGTTAAGATTGATATTATATTGAAATGTGAATATGCTAATTAGATAGCGTTATTATTTATTTTAATTGGGAGAACTGTGTAAGCTTTTATATTTTAGCTAACACAGTTTTTTATTTTTTAAAAATACCTCATAATTATTAATTATCTTGAAGATAATAGTCAAATAAAGATATACCAGAATTAAATAATATAAGGAAGACATTTTTAGGAGACAAAATATGAAACCAGAGAAAGTTTCGGAAGACGCGATCGTACTTTTTATAAGACAGTTACAAAAAGAGGAAAAAAGTGATTTAACGATACAGAAATATATGCGGGATATCAGAAGATTTCAAGTATTTCTTGCTGGAAATGAAATCAGAAAGGACCTTGTAATTGCTTACAAGAAATATCTAAAGGATAATTTTGCAGTAACCAGTGTTAATTCCATGATAGCGGCAGTGAATAAGTTCCTGCAGTTTTTTGGGCTAAATGATTTCTGTGTAAAGCAGCTGAAGGTACAAAAAAAGCCATACCGTTCTTCGGAGAAGGAACTGAATAAAGAAGAATATATACGCCTGCTGAATACAGCAAAGTCCATTAATAACGAAAGAATGTTTGTAATACTCCAAACGATAGCATCAACGGGTATTCGTATATCTGAATTGAAATATTTTAAGATCGAGGATATTAAACAGGGAGAGATTACGGTATCCAGCAAGAATAAGACCAGAATAATCCTGATACCGAAAAAGTTAAAAAAGGTACTAATTCTTTTTTCAAAGAAATATGGGATTAAAAGCGGAGAAGTTTTCATTACGAAAGGCGGCAAATCACTGAATAGAAGTAATATCTGGGCAGACATGAAGAAATTATGTCAAAAAGCAGGTGTATCAAAAGAAAAAGTGTTCCCTCATAACCTGAGAAAGCTGTTTGCCAGATGCTTTTATGAATTAAAAAAAGATATTGCCAAGTTAGCAGATGTACTGGGTCATAGCAGTATAAATACGACACGTATCTACATTATGACATCGGGGTATGAACATCAGAGAGATATTGATAAACTGGGATTAATCCTATAGAAAATAAAAACTACATAATTACCATTATGTAGTATCAGATATTTATAAATTACATAACTATTTTTTACGATTGGTATTATATTAGCACTATTTTGATAAAAATGCAAATACATAATAGAAAAAAAGTCGAATTTTAATCAGTTACTTAATTTTGAACATTCAAACAAGTCTTTTGCATTAAAAATTGTAAAAGACTTTTCTTTTCATATCTTAAATTTTCCTATTGACTCAGATTAATTTCACATATTGCATATAAAACACAAAATGATCCCTTTTCTCTGGTTCTGATACTACATAATGGTAATTATGTAATAGGGAAAACGGTAAGGAACCGCGTTCTTGGAAATGTAAAAAGTTGTACCACATATATGGTGAGGCGTTGCTAAAAAAGAAAGGATGCAGAGAAAAAAGAAAATGAACAAGACGAGTAAGCGCCAGTATACGCGCCTTGATTGGGATGTATGGTATGAACTGGCAAAGGAATATTATGAGACAAACCATCACTTAAGAATACCGGTAAAATACAGAACAAACAATGATCTTTTGCTTGGGCGGTGGATTGAGCGGCAAAGAGCTGCGTATCATGAAAAGGGTGTTTACCAGATTGATGAAAGAAGAATATATCTGTTGAATCAGATTGAAATGGAATGGACGCTGGGGATACGCACACAGTGGGAGATCTGGTATCAGTATTGTGTCCAGTATTATGAGGAGTACAAAAATATAGATATTCCAAAGGGATATATGGTCAGGCATCTGCCATTGGGCGAATGGATCAGTTATCAAAGGAAACGTTACAAGCAAAACAAACTGCGTCCGGAGGAAACAGATAAATTAGAACGGCTGGGTATTAACTGGCAGATCCGTACAAGAAGGGAATGGGATGAATGGTATGAGCAGGCAAGCTGCTACTATAAGACCTATGGGAATCTGGAAGTACCTTTTAATTATGTAACGGAATCCGGATATAAATTAGGAATATGGATCAATGTTCAACGGGAAAAATACAGAGGGACCAGGAAAAATAAACTGGAGGAAAGTGAAGTCTTCAAATTGAATCAGATTGGAATGCTCTGGGGAATTCGAAGTGAAAGGCATTTAGAGAAAAGTACAATTTTACAAAAAAGCAGTTAAATATAAAAATAAGGTAGAAAAAGAGTTAATTATGTACCAGAAAAATTTAAATAATTGGATGAAACACCTTGATTTTATCATTATTGATCTGATTTGTGTGGAAGCAGCCTTAATGATTGCCTTTATGATTAGATATGGAGTTCAAACTTTTTACTTAAGAGATATTTATTTAGGTTGGTCAGTCATTTTTATCTTTATTGATGGATTGATCGCTCTTGCATTTGGGAGCTATCAGGATATTTTAAAAAGAGGTATTGGAAAAGAAGTAAAGGAAACGATCCACCATACGTCCTGTGTGATGATTTGTTTCTTGCTGTATCTGTATCTTGCAAAAACCATGAATATGTATTCGCGTTCCGTTTATGTAACTATGTGGGCTTTCTTTACCCTGTTGAGTTTTTGTTTCCGATGTGTCAGAAAGAAGACTTTAAAAAGCGGAAGCCTGTTTTTAGTGAGCCAGGGAAAAAGAAATCTGATTCTGATAACAGATAAAAAAAGTGTCAGGAAAATGATCCTGGATTTCCAAACCCGTAGTTTTGGGAACTTTTGCATTATGGGTGTCATTGTTATGGATGAAGACATGCGGGGAGAGAAGATTCTGGATATTCCGGTACTGGCTGACCGCAGCAATGCTTTGGACTATATGAAAAATGAATGTATTGATGAAGTATTTTTTTCATTACCGGAGCTGGACCCTATTTACAAGCCGCTGATAGATGGATGTACGGAAATGGGACTTACAATACATATTAATTTAATTCATATTCCGGAACTAAAAACCAATCAGTTTGTGGAAAACATTGTGGGATATACGGTGCTTTCCAGTTCCGTGAATCTGGTGACAACCGGGCAGCTGTTCTGGAAGCGGTTACTGGATATCTGCGGCGGGCTGGTGGGGTGCTTTATGACACTGGTAATAGGTTTGGCTGTGGGACCGCTTATCTACTTTAAGTCGCCGGGACCGATTTTTTTTTCACAGGTAAGAATCGGAAAAAACGGACGTCGTTTTCATATATATAAATTCCGCTCCATGTATCTGGATGCAGAGAAAAGAAAAAAAGAGCTGATGGAGCAAAACAATATCGAAGACGGGCTGATGTTTAAGATGGACAATGATCCCAGAATTATTAAAGGGATCGGAGACTTTATACGAAAATCTTCCATAGATGAGCTTCCGCAGTTCTGGAATGTATTGAAAGGTGAGATGAGTCTTGTTGGAACCAGGCCTCCTACCCTGGATGAATGGGAAAAATATCAGTTCCACCATAGAAAAAGAATAGCCATTAAGCCGGGGATTACGGGGCTATGGCAGGTAAGCGGCAGGAGCAACATCACAAACTTTGAAGAAATAGTCAAGCTGGATGTCAGTTATATCATGAACTGGTCCATTTTTTTAGATGTCAAAATCCTTTTGAAAACAGTTTGGGTGGTTTTAAAAAGGGAAGGTTCTTCCTGAAGATTGGAAAACGAAGGATTTAAATGATGAAATGATTATGAAATGGAGATGAAAATACGAGATGAAACCAAAGGTTACGAATGATAATAGGAATAAGAAAAAAGTACAGCATGTATTTATCATCGGTTCAAAAGGGATTCCAGCAAAATATGGCGGATTTGAAACATTTGTAGAGAAGCTGACGAAGTTTAAAAAGTCAGATGAAGTAGAGTATCATGTTGCCTGTGCAGCAGAATCGGAAGATTACAATGCCCGGGAGGCCGAATTTTCTTATAATGGTGCTGACTGTTATACCATTAAGTGGAAGAAGATAGGTCCGGCAAGAGCTATCTTATATGATGCGGATGCCATGCGATGGGCGCTCCGCTACGTAAAAAAGCACCACGTCAGGCAGCCTGTTTTCTACATATTGGCATGCAGGATCGGAATATTTATCAGGCATTATAAAAAGAAGATAGAAGAAATAGGCGGACTTTTATATATTAATCCCGATGGTCATGAATTTCTGCGTAAAAAGTGGAGTCCAATTGTCAGAAGATATTGGAAATATTCGGAATCCCGTATGGTGAAGTATGCGGATCTTTTAATTTGTGACAGTAAAAATATCGAAAGTTATATCCGTTCGGAATACAGAGTTTACAGCCCCAATACCACTTATATTGCCTATGGTGCAGAAACCGGTAAATCTGTAATTTCCGACACAGATGAAAAACTGGTTCACTGGTATCAGGATAAAAAATTAAGACCAAAAGAGTATTATCTGGTGGTTGGCAGGTTTGTTCCTGAGAATAATTATGAAATCATGATTCGGGAGTTCATGAAGTCCGGGACAACAAAAGATTTCGCTCTAATAACGAATGTCAGCGAAAAATTTCTGGAGGAATTAAAGCAGAAAACAGGATTTGCAAAAGATCCCAGAATTAAATTTGCAGGCACAATGTATGATTCTGAAATCTTAAAGAAAATACGTGAAGATGCGTATGGATATTTTCACGGTCATGAAGTAGGAGGAACGAATCCAAGTCTGCTGGAAGCCCTCAGTGCAACGGATCTGAATCTTCTGCTGGACGTGGGATTTAACCGGGAAGTGGGAGAGGACGGCGCATTATACTGGAATAAAAAGGACGGAAATCTTGCGCGTTTAATTAATGAGGCAGATCAAATGTCACCTGCTCAGATTGCGGACATGGGAAAAACGGCAAAAAAGAGAATATCAGACTGGTACAACTGGGGATATATTGTAGATCAATATGAGAAACTGTTCCTTGGAAAAAATGAGAGGAGATAACACGAATATGAAAATATTGCTGGTTAACAAATTTCATTATATTAAGGGCGGATCGGAAACGTATTATTTTGGACTGGGTGAACTGCTCAAAGAAAAAGGTCATGAGGTTATTTATTTTTCCATGAAAGATGACCGGAATTTCCCTTGCGGGCAGGAAGGGTATTTTACTGAACATGTGGATTTTAACGGCAAAATGGACAAGATCCGCATGCTTCAAACCGGAATGAAAATATTATATTCCAGAGAGGCAAAAAAGAAAATCAGTGCTCTGATTCAAAAAGAGAAGCCGGATGTGGTTCACCTGAATCTGTTTCAAAGGCAGCTGACCCATTCAATAATTGATGCTGTGACAAAATATCATATCCCCATCGTCTATACCGCCCATGACCTGAATTGTATCTGCCCCAATTACATGATGCTGACCCACGGAAATATCTGTGAAGCATGCAAAAGCGGACATTATAGTGCATGTTTCCGCAATCAGTGCGTAAAGGATTCCAGCGTGAAAAGTCTCTTGTCTGCAGCAGAAGCGTACCTTTATAAATGGAAAAAGACGTATCAGAAAATTGATCTGTTTATAACACCCTCTGCTTTTTATAAACGCAAGATCGAAGAAGCTGCCATTACCACTTCCCCGGTAATACATATGAAAAATTTCCTTCCTGCCAAAAGCGTATACCAGGCTGTGCAGGAAAATGACTCTTATTTTCTCTATTTCGGAAGGCTTAGCAAAGAAAAAGGAATCATGACAATGTTAAAAGCCTATCAGGAATCCGGTCTGGAAAATCCGCTGTATCTTGCCGGAAGCGGAGATTTAGAAGACGAAATTCAGGAGTATATCAGCTGCCATCATTTAAAAGACAGAATCCGGATGATGGGGTTTCTGTCCGGGGAGGTGCTGCAGCGTATCGTACAGAGAGCAAAATGCATCGTTCTTCCTTCGGAATGGTATGAAAATGGTCCATATACCATTATGGAAGCAATGGCACAGGGGAAACCGGTAATTGTCAGCAGCAACGGCGGTCTGCCGGAGATTGTAGAGAATGGGGAAACCGGATACATTGCCAGACCCAAAGACACTGCAAGTCTGGCGGAATGTATGAAGAAGATGGCAGGGCTTTCCCGGGAAGATTACCGGATCATGGGGGAAAAAGCAGTGGCGAATGCAAAGAGAGATTTCGATGCAGACCAGTATCTGAAGAATTTGGTACAGTACTACGAGCAGGTAAGGAGATCATATGGCAAAAATAGGAGTAGTAACATTACATAAATCCATTAACTATGGTGGAGCTCTTCAGGCCGTGGCGCTGAATGAACATTTAAAAAAGCAGGGGCATGAGGTGGTTTTTTTGAATTATCAGAAATCATGGCCGATATATAACAGTCCGGTCAGATACCGGAAACTGCGGATACATTACTATGGCAATCATGGAGTAGTGACAAAATTCCGGATTTTAGCCGGAATGGGTAAGACTGCATTAAGCAATGTTTTTTATTTCAGACGGAAGAGGAAGCATGATGGCTTTCAAGATTTTGTCCATAAATATTTAGTGGTAACACCTTATTACCACTCTTATCGGGAGTTAAAAGACAATTATCCGGACTGTGATTATTATATCACTGGCAGCGATCAGGTATGGAACAATTATTATACCATGGACAAGTTTGACAAAGGTTATTTTTTAAGCTTTGTCGCGGAAAGCCACAAAAAAATAGCATACGGAGCCAGTATTGGCGGGGCAAGAGACGACACCTATATTAAAAAAATCATATCATTGACGAAAGATTTTAAGGCGGTATCGGTAAGGGAAAAAAGCCTGGAGGAACAGATGCACAGGCTGGGTGCCGCTCAGGTTGTTACCGTACTGGATCCCACATTACTGTTAACAAAAGAACAATGGCTGGGATTTATAAAACCGTCTGATATAAAGGAACCCTATATCCTGATGTATGGGTTGGAATATTCACAGGAACTGGACCGGGCAGTTGAATATTTGAGAGAAAAATACGGTTATAGTATTGTGGATATTTTTCCAGGGGTTACCAGATTAAAAAATATTAAATATGTGGATAAGTATTGTTCTCCGGAGGAATTTCTCAGATATATCAAAAATGCCAGTTATATCGTGACCAACTCGTTTCACGGAACGGTATTTTCCATTATTTTTGAAAAACGGTTTTTAACCATTCCAAGAGTTCATCAGGAAAGTCGTATGTACGATCTGTTAGATTCGCTGAAACTTTCGAACAACCTGTGGGATATGCGAAAAGAAACGTATACTTTTGATAAAGACGGAATTGATTACCTGGCTGTAAAAAATAGATTAAAGGAATTGCAGAAGTTGTCTTTTCAATTTTTAGAGGGGGCACTTAATGCTTAGTTTAAAAAATACGACAGGACAAAACATAAAAACAGATGCCTGGAGTTTTTTTACAGTCTGTTGGATGCTTACTTTGCTGTCTTCTTCCATCGGAAGATATATGAATTACAGCTATGCCATGACTCTGATTGCTTTTATTGTTTATATCATCAGAAGCCGCCAGATCAATTTTAACTACATTAATATTCTCTGGGGAATATTAATTGGAATTTTTCCGCTTTTCAATTATCTGGTACATACCCCGGACTTTTTACTTATTGATATTCTTGGGTATGTTGTTTCCCTGTCAGGCATATTTGCAGTTAACGAACCGGCAAGAAGGTTTGACGGCATTATTTTATATATGAAACTCCGGGCGTTGATTGAAGCTTTTTTTGTGATACTGCAGCAATTTGTTTATCCGGTGTATGTTAAATTTGCCTGGCGTATTCTTGGAACATGGAATTATGATGCCGGGGGAATGGCACTGAGTATTTCGCTGTCAGCGTACATCATTGTTTTTGGGATAGGTGCATTTTTATTCTGCAAAAATGGAAAGAACTCTGTTGGTTATATGCTGTCTGTTATTTTTTGTTTTACTGCACTTGTGTTCACGGACAAAAGAACCATCATGTTAATTGCACTTGTATTATGTATGTTAGTTTATTTTATCAATTGTAATCAGAAGATAAGAATGCGACGTATTCTATTATTACCGATTTTAGTGATTTTACTTGCAGGATTTAGTATTTGGTTTTACAGAGCATATGGAAATGAAAATGCAATTGGCAGAATTATTGAAACTCTGATCAATATTTCGGAGCAAAAAGATATATCAAACAGCCGGAACGATATTCACGCTGTTGCGTGGAAATTGTGGGGAGAATCTGCATATACAAAGTTGTTTGGGATAGGATGGGGAGAGTTTAAGCAGAACTTTAACTTATTTAAAAATACATCTCAGGTGCACAATATATACTTACAATTACTTTGTGAGACAGGAATTACCGGCGTAGTTTGTTTTGTATCGGTTCAGTTAATCTGTCTGTTCTCTTCTGTGCATCTGTTCATACGATTTTTTAGGGAGAACAGCAGCAGAAGAGATCTGATCGGATTTTCAATTACAGGCCAGTTCGTTTTTGGGGTATATGGATTTACCGGAAATCCACTGTACGACAGCACCTGTTACCTGATGTACTTTATGATGATCACAATTTTAATCGTAGTCAGGCGAAGCTACAGACTGGAGAGAAGACAGCAATGAAAATGGAAAGAACAAAAAATTTTGTCAGAAGTACTTTTTACGGGGTTATTAATACACTTGTTATGATGCTGCTTCCTTTTGTAATCCGAACGGTAATGCTTTATATTCTGGGCGAAGAATATATTGGGTTAAATAGCCTGTTTACTTCTATTTTTAGTGTTTTAAACTTTGCGGAATTAGGATTTGGCGGAGCCATTGTCTATTATATGTACAAACCGATTGCTTCCGGTGATGAAGACACGATTTGTTCGTTATTAAATCTGTTCCGCAAATTTTATTATTTTGTTGGCGCAGCGATGCTGCTGCTGGGAATAGCGATTATGCCATTTATGGAACACCTGATTCATGGTGCCTGGCCCCGGGATATTAATATATACGTTTTGTATCTGGTATTCCTCTTTAATGCGGTTTTCGGCTATTTTTTCTGGGGATATAAAGCATGTTTACTGGCTGCACATCAAAGAAATGATGTGTCAAGTAAAATATCTCTATTTGTATACGTGGGGATATATCTGGTGCAGGCAGCTGTTTTGATTTTATTTAAGAATTATTACATCTATGTAATATTAACGCCTGTTTGTACTATTTTGATAAATGTAATCACAGCGGTTGCCGTCAGAAAAATGTATCCGCGGTATTTTTGCAGGGGAAAGGTATCGGCTGATATCAGGTCGGGGATGAAACAGAAGCTTTTAGGATTAATTTGTTATCGTTTAGGCGGTACTGCTTTGGTTTCGGTAGATAATATAGTGATTTCCAGTTTTTTGGGACTTCTGATTCTGGGTAAATTCAACAATTATTATTATATCCTGTTTGCAGTAGGAAGTATGCTGACCATATTTCATAATTCATTGACTGCAGGAGTGGGAAACAGCCTGGAAACAGAGTCTTTGCAAAAGAATTACCAGGATTATAAAATGTTGATCTTTATTAATCACTGGCTGTGCGGATGGTGTGCCATCTGCCTGCTCTGTCTGTATCAGAGTTTTATGTGGTTATGGGTGGGACAAGACCGGCTGTTTGGAATGGATACGGTGATTTTATGCGTTTTGTATTTCTATATCAGCTATGTCAGGAAGATTGTAACAGTATACAGAGATGCGGCAGGTGTCTGGTATGAAGATCGGTTCAGACCCCTGGTTACCGTAATTTTGAATTTGATTTTAGATGTTGTACTGGTAAATATATTTGGAATCAATGGGATTTTATTTTCCACAATCTTCATATCCCTGTTTATATCATATCCATGGGAGCTGAAGGTATTTTACAACATTGTTTTAAAAAGAAGTTCCATGGAGTACTATTGGGATTTATTGAAACAGCTGCTTATAACTGTGACAGCTGCCCTGTGTACTTACTTACTATGCCAATTGATTTCTACCCCGGGATCTGTAGTTTCATTCTTAGGGCAGGCGGGAATATGTCTGATCATACCAAATTTGCTGTATGTGATTGTATTCCGTAACAGACCGGAGTTTGGCAGAGTGACCGCTATTATGAAGAGAAAGCCATGGAAAAGACAGAAAGAGGAAGAAGAATATGAACATTGAACATATCTGGAAATGGACGGATAACCCGGTGATGGATTGGTCCGGAATTCCTTATGGTTTATTCGAAGCTATGAGAAAGCAGTCGGAAGCAGTCACAGACAGCGCTTACTGCCTGAAGAACAGGAGCAGGGAGCGGATTTTCCTGTCCCGTGCTGCGAACAAACTTTTAAGACATTCAGATTACCGGTTAGATGATATTGCCTGGGGAGAAAAATGCCTGAATGAAAACCTGAAGGTTATTCCCCAAAACCGTTATTTTATGTATCGGGAATATGATACGAAAGTAACCGAAAATACATATATCTATATCGATTTATCAGATGATTACCTTTACCGGCTGTACCAGGCGCAAAGCCCGATTTTAAAATATACTGCAATGCCGCCGAACACTTCCGCCGAAGTCATGAAAGTGAGAAGGGATAAGGCAGTGGAGTTCTATAAAAAATGTAAAGGGATTTTTACTATGGGACAATGGCTTGTGGACGACCTGGTCAGCAACACGGGAGTAGATCCGGGGAAAGTCCATGCAATCGGCGGGGGATGCAATGTGGATATTTCCAGCATTGACCGCTCAAGAAAGCAGTCCAATAAGATCTTGTTTGTAGGAAAAGAATTCCCGCGAAAAGGCGGAGAAGTGGTACTTGAGGCATTTCGGATATTAAAAAAGGAAAAGATGCCGGATGCAGAACTTTATATAGCAGGTCCTGAAACGTGGCCTTTGCCGGGAGAAATACCCGACGGAGTGAAGTATCTTGGATTGATGAGGCCTGAAAAGCTGGCGGAATATTATAATCTTTGTGATATTTTTGTTATGCCATCACGGTCAGAACCTTTTGGTATCGTTTTCGCAGAAGCATTGATCTTTGGGCTTCCCTGCATAGCCCGAAATGCATTTTCTATGAAAGAAATTATTACAGAGGGGAAAAACGGGTATCTCATTGATGATGAGAATCCCCTGGAGCTGGCTGGTAAAATGTACCGGCTGTTAAATAATGCAGAAATCAAAAATTACGTGACCAGTCATCAGGAAGAGTACATAAAGAAATATTCCTGGGATACCATTGCCGGGATTGTATTAGAAACCATTGAAAACGACAGGTGAGCAGCAGACAGGAAAAAATCAAAAAGAATAATACATATAGAAGAAGTACAAATCTGAAAATTACTGAAATACGGAGGAACCGGTTATGAGAATTACCGTCATTGGGACAGGGTATGTGGGACTGGTAACAGGGGCATGTCTGTCTGAAATGGGAAATGAAGTAGTATGCGTGGATACCAATGCAGTTAAAATTAAAAACCTGCAAAATGGAACCATTCCAATATATGAACCTGGATTAGAAGAAATTGTAGTCCGGAATTTAGAACTGGGGCACCTTAGTTTTACAACATCGCTGCAGGAAGCAATTCAAAAATCTAAAATCTGTTTTATTGCAGTTGGAACACCTATGGGTGAAGATGGAAGTGCAGATTTGCAATACGTGCTTTCCGTGGCGGCATCCATTGGAAAATATATGGAGAACCACGTCTTTGTTATAGATAAATCTACAGTTCCGGTGGGAACGGCAGGAAAGGTACGGAAAAAAATCCAGGAAGAATTGGATAAACGATGTCTGGAATTGACATTTGATGTAATCTCCAATCCTGAATTTTTAAAAGAAGGTAATGCCATAGCAGATACCATGCGCCCGGACAGAATCGTTATAGGTGCAGATAATGAACATGCCTTTTCCATGATGAAAGAACTTTACAAGCATTATGTACTGAACACCAATAATTTTATCTGTATGGATATTGCCAGTGCAGAGATGACGAAATATGCAGCCAATTCCATGCTGGCGGCTAAAATAAGCTTTATGAACGAAATGGCTAATATCTGTGAACTGGTGGGTGCGGATGTGAATCATGTCAGGCTTGGGATCGGCAGTGATTCCAGGATCGGCTACAGTTTCATTTATCCCGGCTGCGGCTATGGCGGCTCCTGTTTTCCAAAGGATGTGCAGGCATTGATCCGCACAGCAGAAGAGTCCGGATATCAGGCATCCCTTTTAAAATCGGTAGAAGAGGTCAATTTTATGCAGAAAAAAGTCCTGGTACAGAAAGTGGCAGATTATTTTGGTGAAGATCTGAGTGATAAATGTTTCGGTGTATGGGGGCTGTCTTTTAAACCGGAGACAGATGATATGCGGGAAGCGGCATCCATTACCATTATTTCGGAACTGACAAAAAGAGGTGCGAAGATTAAGGCTTATGATCCAAAGGCGGAAAACGAAGCCCGAACCTGTTATCTGAAAGATAACTCCCATGTGGAATATGTGAAAAGCAAATACTCTGCACTAGTGGATGTGGATGCCATGCTGCTGATAACCGAGTGGAAAGAATTCCGCTCACCTGATTTTCAGGAGATGCTGAAGAGAATGAAAACTCCGGTTATTTTCGATGGCAGAAATCAGTATGAGAAGAAAGCGGTGGAAGAGCTTGGATTTACATATTATCAGATTGGGGTGGGGAAAAATTGATTTCATTTCTGTGGATTAAAGGAGCTATGGATTATGGAACAGTGTCTTTTTAGTATTATAATTCCGTGCTATAACGTGAGCGCCTACTTAAATGTATGCCTGGACAGTATTATCGAAAATCGATTCCGTAATTATGAAATAATATTGGTTAACGATGGATCGGATGATGACACTTCTGCTATATGTAAAGATTACGCGACAAGAGACAGGAGAATTATATATATAGAAAAAGAAAACGGTGGTGTCTCATCAGCACGAAATAAAGGCTTGGACCAAGCCAGGGGAAAATACATTTTATTTGCAGATCCCGATGACGAAATAGATAAAGATGCACTTAAGATATTATCATCCTTAATTGAACAAAAGGAGTCAGACCTTGTCTCATTTGGATATTATGCTGTATTTCCAGATGGGATAACAGAAAGTGTATTGCCAAAAGATAAGTATGAATACAATTCCAATAAATTGATAATGAAAAATTATTTTCCACGGTTAATTGGAATATCAAAACTAAGTATCAGCAGGTGGAATGGTAAAGGAGACATTGATCCGAAAAGAGAAAAAGGTATGGTCTGGAAGCATTTATTTCGAAAGGATATTATTGACAGACATCATATTCGTTTTGATGAAAAAATTATTCTGAATGAAGATTCAATGTTTATCTGTGAGTTTTGCATCCATGCCCGTTCCATGTGTTCTATTCATAAAGAGCTCTATTATTACTATATCAGAAATAGCGGTGCGCTTCTGAGAACTTTACAGGGAAGTAATTTACTGCAAAACAAAATAGCTCTGTCAGAAGCGAGAGAACGGATCCGGTCTGAGGTTATGGCTGAGATGTGCGTAGATATATTTGAATTATATTCCGGATCTAATGTTTTATCTATTATAGAATTGATGAATAATATTACAGAAAAAGAAAAGATAAAGAAGTCGTATTATCTTTTAAATAAATATTTATCATTGCCATGTGTGGAAGAGGCAATTAAAAATCTGACAGTGCATGGTGGAGGATACAAATTAAAAATTATATTGATTTTATTGAAATGCAATATGAGTTTAGGAGTACTTTTCATCATTTATCTGTTAAAAAAAGTTGGAATTAACATTAATAAGTTTTATTGAAAGAAGGATAAAAATTGAAGAACAGAATTTTAGTAACAGGAGGAGCAGGATTTTTAGGTTCTCATTTATGTGAACGTCTTGTAAATGAGGGGCATGAAGTAATCTGTGTAGATAATTTATTTACAGGAAGCAAAAGAAATATAGAGCATCTGTTTGATAAGAAGAATTTTGAATTTTTACGTCATGATATTGTGAATCCCCTGTATGCAGAGGTAGATATGATTTACAACCTGGCATGTCCTGCCAGTCCGATTCACTATCAGTATAATCCGATAAAAACAACCAAAGCAAGTGTACTGGGTGCCATGAATATGCTGGGACTGGCAAAAAGAGTACATGCAAGAATACTGCAGGCAAGTACCAGTGAGGTATATGGCGATCCGGAGATTCATCCACAGCCGGAAAGCTACCGGGGCTGTGTGAATACCATCGGAATCCGTTCCTGCTATGATGAGGGAAAACGTGTGGCGGAAACGTTATTTTTTGACTATCACAGACAGCATAACGTAGATATAAAGGTTATGAGAATCTTTAATACATATGGACCCAGGATGCATCCTAATGATGGAAGAGTCGTATCAAATTTTATAGTTCAGGCGCTGAAAGATGAGGATATCACCATTTATGGAGATGGAAGCCAGACAAGAAGTTTCTGCTATGCAGATGATTTAATTGAAGGAATGGTGAGGCTTATGAATTCCCACGAAGGATTTACGGGTCCTGTAAATATCGGGAATCCGGGTGAATTTACGATTAAAAGCCTTGCGGAACTTGTGATTGAACTGACTGGAAGTAAATCGAAACTGGTATTTCACCCACTGCCTTCCGATGATCCGATGCAGAGAAAACCAGTGATTGAACTGGCGAGAAAAGAACTGGGATGGGAACCGGGTATCTGCTTAAGAGAAGGACTGGAAAAAACGATCCAATATTTTTCGGATTTGTCATGGAGGTAAAACAGATATGCAAACAATTCCTAAGATACTGCATTACTGCTGGTTTGGTAAAGGAGAAAAAAGTAAGTTAATACAATTTTGCATAAGTACCTGGGAAAAAATGCTCCCGGAATACCAAATCATAGAGTGGAATGAAAACAATTTTGAGATACACCTTGCACCTGCGTATGTAAAGCAGGCTTATGAATGCAATAAATACGCTTTTGTGAGCGATTATGTAAGAGTTCAGGTGTTGTGTAATTATGGCGGTATCTATCTGGATACGGATGTTGAAGTAGTAAAATCCCTCAATGATATTTTAGATAATGAAACTTTTGTATCCGGATTTGTGACAGAAACTTTGTTAACGGCAGCATTCATTGCATCGGTTCCGCACCATCCATTTTTAGCAGAGTTTTTAAGAACTTATCATACCCGCAATTTTCAGTCAGAGGATGGAACGATGGACATAACACCCATCAATGATCATTTGACTATGCTGGCAAAGAAGTATGGTTTACAGACCAATGACACCTTACAGATTATACATTCCGATATGAAGATTTATCCGGTTGAGTATTTTACTGGTTATGACATGGATAATTCACATATCAGGAAAACTGAAAATACATATATGATTCATCACATGATGGGGACCTGGCTTGAAAAAAAATTATCGGATACGATCAAAATGGCATTAAAGAAAATGCTTCTGAAAATAATGGGACATGATAGATTCGACAGGTGGAATAACGGACGTAAAAGGAGATAAACCCAGATGAGAATCTTATACTATTCTTTTTCCTGTGAACCCAATGCAGGGAGTGATGAGGGGCTTGGATGGCTCTGGCCATTTTATATGAGAACTGACCATGAGGTATATGTGGTGACACGAAAAGACAGGGAACCACAGATTGAAAGATACTTATCAGAGCATAACATAACCAATATGCATTTCTTCTATTGTGATATACCGAATTGGATGAATTTCTATTATAAAACAGGAAAAGGGTTTCTGGTATACCAGAAATTATGGCAGTATCCGGCATATAGTATGATAAAAAAGCTGCATAAGATATATCAGTTTGATCTTATTCATCATGTTTCTACCAGCGATTTTCGTTTAATAGGATTTCTGTACAAGATAAATACCCGCTATCTGCTGGGACCTATCGGCGGTGCACAGCAAACGCCGAAGCCGCTTAAATATTATACCAGGCATAACAGGGCAGAAGAAGATATTCGATCATTGATTAATAAAATAACGATTCTCAATCCCAGATACAAAAGAGCCATTAATAAAGCAGATTCTATTTTTTTTACCAACCGGGAAACGTATGATTTTTTGCTGCCGCATATTAAAAATAAGCAAAAATGCTATTTGCTTCTGGATGTGGCAATTGAAAAAGAAAAGGTTCTAATGACTGATAGAATAGCAAGATTATCGAATCAGCCAGAAAAAATAATGACCTTTATATGGTCAGGCCGTATGGTGTTCCGAAAAGGTCTTTCGCTATTAATAGATGCCTTATCGATTGTGGATTCTGAGTTGAAGTATCAGGTGATTTTGTGCGGTGATGGCCCGGAGTCAGACTATTTAAAAGAATCCTGTAATAAAAAGAATTTAAATAAAAAAGTGATTTTTACTGGAAAATTATCATATGAAAACATGCAAAAGTATTACGATAAAGCAGATCTTTTTATATTTCCAAGTCTGAGGGAAACTACAGGAACTGTATTAGTAGAAGCTTTTTCTCATGGATTACCGGTAATTACATTAAATCAAGGTGGGGCGGCTCTGATGGTTACCGACCAGGAAGGATTTTTAATATCTGGGAATAGCCGTGAAGAATACATAATGAAGCTTGCAGAAATAATGGAAGAATGTATTAGAAAGCCGGAACTGGTAAGGGAAAAGGGATTAGCAGCGTATAAGAAAGTACTTGATAATTATACATGGGATAAAAAGATATCATTTATGAATGAAATCTATAAAAAACAATAAAGATATATTTTCACAAGAGGAGTCAGGGTATATAAAAATGCAAGATGAAAAAAGCAGGATATCAAAGAGCATAAGTGTAGTATTGGCTACTTATAATGGTGAGCGATTTATTGTTGAACAATTGGAATCATTAAGGAATCAGACATTACAGGTAGATGAAGTACTGATATCAGATGATGCGTCTGCCGATAATACAGTTGAACTTATAAAAGAATTTATCCGGCAACATTCTTTACATAATTGGCGGATATCAGTGAACAGGCCCAACAAGGGGTATGTTCGGAATTTTATGGATACGATAGAAATGGCGTCCGGAAAATATATATTTCTTTGCGATCAGGATGATATATGGGTAAATACAAAAGTTGAGATCATGGCCGGGGTGATGCAGGAAAACAAAGAAATAAATGTACTTTTAGCAGAATGTGCAAACTTTTCCGGGAAATATAATTCTGACGAGGCAATATTTTATCAGAGCTGTAATCCCAAAGATTATGATCTTAGGGTCCGGTATATACCTTATTCTAGCACTAACCATATTTTAAAGGGTTTGGGCTGCTGTATGTGTTTTAAAAAGGATTTTTTCAATGAGATCAAAGAGTACGGTGTTTTTGAGATAGGACATGACTTATATTTATGGGGATTTGCAAATTTTATGGATAGTACTTATAAAATAAATTTTTGCTCCATTTATCGCAGATGCCATGATACGAATACATCCTGGCATGAAGTAAAGACTTTGGAAAAGCGGGTGAAATCATGCGCACAATGGAAATTATATTATGAAAGCATTTTAAATCTGCTTCTTTCGGAAAAAGAAGAAAGTAAATCTGCAGGCGAGAAGAAAAGATATTTAAAAAAGGCAATTCAATGCAATGATTTGCGTTATCAATTTCTTACGAAGAAAAATATATTTATATGGCTTTACTATATGCTTTTTTTTCAGAAATACAACAATAATTATAAAGTAGGTTTTTTAGATCTTTACCTTGCTGTAAAAAAGAAGTGGGGTAAATTGTAAATGAAAAACCAAAATCAAACCAACTATTTTCTGAATTACCTAAAAGGCCTTGCCTGTATGGGAATTGTATTAATCCATTGCCGCTTTCCTTCGGTTCCCGGTGCGGTAATATCTGCTTTTGCAAGAACCGGTATTCCTTTCTTTTTTATGCTGAGCGGGTATTATACATTCTTTGCAGATAAGGAAACAACTCTTGTGGTTACCGGGCGAAGGATTAAGAAAACATTACAGTTACTGGTGGCGGCCATGATCTGCTATATCGGCTGGCGCTTTCTGCCGAAACTATTAAGCGGCGGAATAGCTGAAGCGATGGAATGGCTGAGCCTGGCAATCTTTCAGAGTCAGAATATATTCGATTTTCTGCTGTTTAATGTAACCGATTCGATCAATGGAGTACTGTGGTATATTCCCGCAGCGTTATATGTTTATCTGTTGTTTGGGATTCTGGTAAAGATATTTGGAAAACGGTACTTTGTTCTTTATTTAACCGCAAGTATTTTACTGATTGTGAATCTGGTACTTTGTGAACTGGGAACCGTATTGGGATTTGATATCCATTTGAAATGGTACCGGAATTTTCTGCTTACAGGTTATCCGTTTTTTATGCTGGGACATTATCTTCATAACAAAGAAAAAGATATTCAGTTGATAAAAAATAAAAATATTCCCCTCTTAATTTCAGTGTTGGGAACGGTAATGATTATAATGGAAAGCCGGTTCGTGGGCAATGCATTGTTATATACCGGTAATGTAGTGTTTATTACCGGACTTTACCTTTATGCAATACAAAACGGGAACAGCAAAAAAGGAACGTTAATAGAACAGATTGGTTCTAATCTATATTTGTATATTTATATTAGTCAGGTTGCTGTCATTGAAGTGGTGGGAAAGTTCTGGGAACGGATACCGTTTTTTGCAGGAGATTTGGGTCTGTATGTGAAACCGGTTCTGGTGCTTGGACTTGTAATCCTTTTTTCCGCCTTCTTACATTTTGCACAGTTGAAAAATCCATATAAAAAAATGAAAGGATAGGAGGTATCATTCGTGACAGATATCCATGCACATATTTTACCCGGTCTTGATGACGGACCTGAGACAGTGGAAGAGAGTATCGATATGATATATACGGCTTATGAAAATGGCACAGACAGGATCTTCGCAGCCAGCCATGGAAACTGTTATCCTTATTCCACGGTAGATTATTATGAGGTTCTGGAATATCTGCGAAAGAAACTGAAAGGTTATCAGATTCCGGTAGAAATATTACCGGGAATGGAGTTGTATTTCGATGATCACTTATGTGAGAAGCTGGACCGCAAAGAAGTGATCACGATGAATCACGGCAGTTATGTTCTCTTAGAGTTTGATTTCCGGGAACGACCGGAGCAGGTTAACCAGGCAATTTGTCAGATACAGGCAATAGGGTACCGGGTTATTCTGGCACACCCGGAACGGTATTATTTTATGCAGGATAATCCGGAATTTATTTATGAATTAATAAAGCAGGATTGTGCAATGCAGATTAACAAAGGAAGTCTCTTTGGAGAGTTTGGGACATATGCAGCGAGGCTGGCATATGCAATGCTCCGCTCCAATCTCGTACAAGTGGTGGCTTCCGATGCACACGGTTATGCCGGGAGAACTATTTCCATGGATAGAATCCGGAGGTTCTTGATAAAAGAATTTTCTGTGGAATACGCAGAATTACTTTTGGAAAAAAATCCGGACCGCATTATTAATAATGAAGAGATACAAACCTTACAGCCGCATCATTTAACGTTTATATAGTACAGAAAGAGGAGATTCATATTATGAAATGGATTAAAAGATTCATTATATTGGCTTTTATCATTTCTCTGGGTTTTGGTGTATATGAGGTATATCAGATGCAGAAGAAGCGGGATGTGACCGGTCCGGATCTTATTTGTGAAAATGAGGAAATATCAGCTTCCATTGAGGCGGGGAATGAAGAACTGATGAAAGGGATTAAAGCCATCGATGAACAGGATGGAGATGTTACGGATTCATTGCTGATTGAGAGTATTGAAAAAGATCAATCAGGTGCTGATAACGAATTTATGATTTCTTATGCGGCATTTGACCATTCCAATAATATTGGAGCTGTAACGAGAAAACTGCATTATACAGATTATCACAGCCCAAGGTTTTCCATCACCAGTCCCCTTCGTTTTTCTAAAAATGAAGACATATCTCTGATTCAGTATGTAAAAGCAGATGACTGTCTGGATGGTGATATCAGTCCGTTCATCAAAATTGAAGGAGAAGATAAATTTGATGAAGATCCTAAAGCGGGAATCTATGACTGCACACTTCAGGTGACTAACAGCGTAGGGGATACCGCCGCCTTGCCTGTAAAAGTGGAAATCTATGATGACAGTTATGAGGAAAGAAACTTTGTTCCTAAGATTATGTTAAAGCAATATGTCATTTATCTTTCAAAAGGTGATGCTTTTGAGCCAACGGATTATCTGGATTATGTATATGACCAGATGACCCTGAGTATCGATTTTGGTCCTATGGTAAGCATGAAAGTGAACGGGAAAAAGAAAGAAGTCACAGAAGCAGAAGCAAAAGAGAAGTCCGGAAAATGGATTAACATTTCCCGAATAAAATACGCATCCAATGTTGATACCGGAAAAAAGGGTAATTACTCTGTCGTATATACTTATACCACAGACAGCCAGGAGTATACCTGCAATGCGGAGCTTCTGGTGGTAGTAGAATAGGAGGAAATTATGGATTATGACAATCGTCAGGAGGAAATAAAGGATTCCGGAATCGATTATATATCGATAGGACGGACATTGCTGAAAAATATTCCGTACATACTGATGCTGGCATTTACCTTTGGAATTTGTTTTTTCGGGATCTGGAACCGGATCAGACCGGACGTGTATGTATCCAAAATGAACATGGTTGTAATATCCAGAGATAATACACTCAGTTCCTTAGGGGATTATAACATAAACAATGTGGTGGGAAGATGTGTCAGCTCCCTGAACAGTGATGTTTTGGGCAGCCGTGTCCGGGAAGAGCTTGACTGCAGCAAACTTCCCGGAACGATACAGGCAAAAAGTGTAGAGGGCTCCAACATGATTCTGCTGGAAACCAGGGCTTTATCAGCAGAGGCTTCCTTTCGGATGATGTCTGCTGCTTTAAAGAATTATGCGAAGGTATCCTCCTATCTGACAGGCGGATACCTGATGGAGAAAACCGGTGCGCCCCTGGCAGCGAAGATTACCCGTGAGTCTAATAATGCCATGGCAATTTCCATAACCATTTTTATATTTGTGATCTTAATGGAAATAAGTATGATAGGCATTGCCAATATATTCAGCGGGAGAATTCAGAATGCCATGCAGGCAAAGAAGCTGATAGACGCTGACTATCTGGGTGATATACACTTTGAAAATAAATACGCAAAAAAGAGTATCTTACTTTCCAATCCTACGGTCAGCTTTACTTATTCTGAAGAAATGAGTAAAACGGTAACGATGCTGCTGCGTAAGCTGGAAAAAAGCCGGGACAAAACTTTCATGGTAACCAGTGTTATGGAAAATGAAGGAAAATCTACAATTGCTGCAAACCTTGCGCTAAAACTGGCATCCAGAGGGAAAAAAGTACTTCTGATTGATGTAGATATGAAGAAACCTGCATTGTATCGTATCTTAGACCGGGAGATTCCCAAGGGGAGGGATATTGTCTCGTATCTGGAGGGCAAAGCATCCTATGAAGACGTTATTTTCCGGGAAAAAAATGATCTGGTTAACTATTGCTTTTCCACAAAAACCATGATCGAAAGCGATATCCTCTTAACAAATGAAAAAGCGAAAGAATTGTTAAAAAGAGCAGAAGAAGAGATGGACTACATTATACTGGATGTCCCTCCAGCCGGAATCATCAGAGATGTGGAAGTTCTGGCTTCTATCATTCCACAGACAATTTTAGTGATCAGGCAGAATATGGCAAAGGCCAGAAATATCAATGACATCATTGATCTGTTAGAACGGGGAGGGACGGAAGTTACCGGGTTTGTGTTAAATGCGGTTTGTTCCAGAGTTGTCGGCAGGGCAGGAGCGAAGGCATATGGATATAAGAAATATTATGGAAGATATGACAGAGGTCCGGCGAATAACCATGACGTGAAGGTGAGGAATTAACATGCAGCTATACAATGATAAAATAGACATCATTTATGATGACGATAAAATTCTGGACGTAAGAAATTTTATTGATAATATGTGGAATGGATTGAAGCGTTGGAAAATTCTGCTTCTGCTTGTTTTTCTCATGACTTCAGGCGGCATAGTTGCAGTTAAATCCTGGAATTATACCCTGCTTTATCAGGCAAAACTGACATACGTGGTGACGAAAACAGGAGATGCGGCAACAGATGTGGTGATCACAGGGCGGCTGAGTGCATCGTTTCCGGAAATTCTGGCAAATACCGGTTTGTCCTCTGATATAAAACAGAAGATGCAGATTAAGGAAGAAAAGCTGCCCGGGAGCATCCGCATGTATAATACCAGTTCCTCTAATATGCTAAATGTAATGATAACTTCTGCGGATTATAACCAGGCAAATGCAATGATGGAAGCTTTCCAGGAAACTTATCCGGTATATGCATCCAAAAATGTTGGAACGGTAGAGTTAAATGTAATCGATTACACCCTGGCAACAGAGAACCCAGTGAATCCATATCCACAGTTAAAGTACATCCTTATGGGTATTCTGTCCGGAGGCTGCTGTGTATTTGTTCTTCTGGTATGCTATGCCCTCACAAGAAAAACAATCCGCAGAGAGACGGATATGAAAAAAATTGTGAATCTGGACTGCCTGGCGTACATTCCGAAAGTGAAGGAGAAGAAGCGGACCAATAAAGAAGTACGCCATATCTTAATTTCGGACAAGAAGGTTTCCTATGATTTCCGCCAGGCCATAAGGTCCATACAGTCCAGAACTGCAAAACACCTGAAAGAAGAGAATGCCAAAATCCTGATGATCACCAGTTCACTGCCAAGTGAAGGCAAGACAACATTTGCGGTGAATCTGGCTCAGGCTATGGCAGATGAAGGAAAAAGAGTGGTTCTGGTTGACTGTGATCTGAGGCATCCTTCCATCGGCACGATGCTGGGAATAGAGAGCAGTGGAGAAGGCTTGCAGGATGTTATAGAAAATAAATTGGAATTAGAGAAGGCAGTTAAAAAGTACAGGGATCATATTATGGTTTTGTGTGCCGGAAAAGCAAGGGAAGATACTGAAAATGTTCTTTCCAATCCCCGTTTTCAGGAAATTCTGGATTCTTTGGGCAGTGAATATGATTATGTGGTCATAGATACGCCGCCGGTTTCTTTTTTTACAGATGCATCTATGATATCCGAGTATGCAGATGCCGGAATATATCTGGTGAGACAGGATTATGTAGAAGCAAGGTACGTGCGGGAAGGCATGGAAATGCTTGCAAATTCAGAACTAAAGCTGGTGGGTTACGTTTTAAACTATGTGGAAGCAGGGTTCCTAAAGTACGGATATCACAACTATTATTATGGAAAGTCTTACCGTTATTACAAACAAAAAGTATCGGATGGGGAAAATTAAAGATACAGATCGGATTTAGAATACAGATGCAAAGGAGGATGTTATGAAAGCGATCATTAATTTCGGTAAAGTGCTGGAAACCATGTCAGCAGAATTAGAAAAAGTGCCCTTTTCCTTTCTGATTATGGTGTTGTCAGCTGTTTTATTGTGTATTGCGGTTTATTTTACCGCAGCGCACCTGCATATCACCGATACTGCTAAGATAAAGGTTCGGAATATCTCCGTAATCAGTATGCTGCTTCTGTATCTAGGGATCATACTCAGCATTACACTTTTTACAAGAGTACCGATGAAAGAAGCGAAAGTGAATCTGATTTTATTTGATGAAATATTTCGTGCCGGATATCCCAACAGGGCGATCGTCCGGATATTTGGTAATATCCTTCTTTTTGTACCGGTGGGAGTTTTTATACAGTTAATCCGATCCGACGGAAAGAAGAAATATTTTTTACTCCTGGTGATTCCTCTTTGCAGTTTTATTATTGAGACTATTCAGTTCCAAACCAGGACAGGTGTATTTGATATAGATGACCTTGTTTGCAACACCTTAGGGGGATTTCTTGGATTTGGTTTGGCGATGTTCTACCGTTATGTATTTTCAAAAGGCAGAAAATTTAAAATATTAATCAGGATTGTGCTTGTCTGCTTTACTTTATGCGTGTTTACGGGGATGGGTGGGTTTGGAGTCTATCATACGTACCGGGTTATGGGGAAGAACAGCCTGCTGCAAAAGAACACACTGAGCAAGGCACCCACACTGGAAAAAGAAAGTGAGGATGCCAAAGGTAAGCAAGATGGTAAAAATGAAGAGCAAGCGTATGATCCGTCCTTATACTACCATGATGGAAAAGCATATCGTTACCAGGAAAACGTAATCAACATTTTATGTATGGGTATCGATAAGCGCACCCGGGAAATAGAAACCATACCGGGAATATCCGGGAAAGGTGGACAGGCGGATGCTGTTTTTCTCCTTTCCCTGAATCCGGATACCCGAAAAATGAAAATATTTGGTATTTCGAGAGATACCATGACTGCAATTAAAAATTATGATTACGAAGGAAATTATCTTGGTGAAGAAAAGAATCATCTGGCCCTTGCCTATGCATATGGGGATGGTTCTGAAAAATCCTGTGAAATGATGAAGGAAGCTGTTTCAAAATTAATGTATAACCTCCCGATTCATGGATACGCTGCAATTAATCTGGAAGCTGTTTCAAAATTAAATGATGCGGTAGGCGGCGTTACGGTAACCATACCGGAAGATATGGAATATGATGACCCGGCATTTCAAAAGGGGGCGAAAATCACCCTGACCGGAGAACAGGCTATGAAATTTATCCAAAGAAGGGATATTACTAAAAGCGGCGGCAATGGAATGCGTATGCAGAGGCAGAAAACATATATATTGTCATTTTTAAATGCAGCAAAAGGAACGATCAGAAAAGACCCGTCTTTGCCGGTTAAGCTTTATCAGGAGCTGTCTAAAAATATGGTGACAAACCTTGGGCTTGATCATGCAGTTTACCTGGCAACCCTGATGCTGGATACAAATTTCAGCGGGGACGACATTCAGATGCTTCCCGGTAAAACAGAAAAAGGAACTTATTATGAAGAATTTCATATAGACCAGGATCAGTTATATGATGTAATACTCGATAATTTTTACGCGGAGGCAGAAACCGAAACAAAGAACAGCGGCGGTGATGGAAGTTGAATAAGAAGAAAAGGGCAGGTTTAAAGTGGCTCATTGTGGGAATTGCAGCATTTTTACTGGCAGGGTTATGTATTGGTTTTGCGGTAAACAGACAAATGCAGAAGCTGGCTGCTGCGAAACTCTATGAGTATGCTGCGGTAACGGAAAATGATGCAGAACAAGAAGGGACTAAAAACCAGGACGAGAAGGATTCGGTAAACAAAGACAATAAACCAAAAGAAACAGATTCGAAGTCTCCCTCATCCACCGATACAACAACAGATCAGCCAACGGACCTACCGGTAAATATTGTGAAGATACAAAAAGAAATGCCGGATGTCTATGCGTGGATAGAGATACCGGGTACAAAGGTAAATTATCCGGTTGTCCAGCGAAAAGATGACAATAGCTATTATCTGGACAAGACACCGGACGGCAGTGCCAATATAGAAGGATCTATTTTCAGTGAAGATTATAATAGCAAAGATTTTATGGATCCTGTAACAGTTTTATACGGACATAACATGAAAAACGGAGATATGTTTGGGGAGTTACGCCTTTTTGAGGATAAAAGTTTTTTCGATGCCAACCGGGAGATTTATATTTATATGAAAGATAAGAAACTGACTTACCGGATATTTGCGGCAGTGTTATTTGACAACCGGCATATTATGAAAAGTTATGATTTTTCAGGCGATGAGTCCTTCTTTCCCTTTCTAAAAGAAATCATGAATATCCGTGATATGAGAAGCAATACTGACGAGAATACTGCACTCCTTCCAACCGATAAAATTCTTACGTTATCAACCTGCCACGGGATGGGAAGTAATTACAGATTTCTGGTCCTTGGGGTAATGCAAAATGATTAGAATATTCGCTGCAGCAGCTGCAGCTGGAGCACGGATACGAAAGGATGTAGAGATGAAAAGAACAGTCAAAACCCTGGCAGCCTGGATATCTGCCATAATAATTTCCTTTTGCTTCGTCAATTTATTTATATTCATCTATTTTCATCAGCCTGGGTGGATCAGCAGATCGGAATCAGCTACCAGTGCAATTTGGAATCCCGGTTCCTTTTATTCCAATGCTTTGGAAGGCTTTGGAATCGGAAAAGTGGATGAGAATGGGTATATCAACCAGTATCCGATTGCCAGGGACAACTATATCCTGGTGATGGGATCTTCCCATACACAGGGAAAGGAAGTTCCAATAGGTGAAAGATATACCGATCTGGTGAACGGGAAGGTTACAGGAGAGCCCAGGGAATATATCTATAATATCGGCACGGACGGACATTATATGCCGGATCTTTTAAGACATTTTTCGGCGGCAGTGAAAGAGTTTCCGAATGCCAGAGGGGTTGTACTGGAAGTCTTTAATACCAATTGTGACATTCAGACTTTAGAAAAATGTCTGGATCAGATTCCATATAATAAGGAAGAAAACGGACCCGCTATCGCGGAAAATATATCCGGAATGCAAAAGCTGGCGATTACAGTAAAAGAAAATATGCCGCTGCTGAATTTATTACAGCAAAAACAATTTGCAGATTTTAAATTTGATTTCAGCGGGGCATTTGGTATTCATCAACAGGAGCAGGAAACGGAGACGCAGGATAAAATAAGTAACGTTTACCGCTATAAAGAAATATTGGATCAGATATTTACGAAGATGAAAGAGGAATATCAGGGTAAGATATTCATTCTATACCATCCCATAGTAAAAATAAGCGGTGACCATATGGAAGTAACCTGCGATGATACTTACCAATATTTTCAGCAGGTCTGCAAAAAACAGGATATTCAGATCATCGATACCGGGAATGCATTTTTGGAAAGCTATGAGAAGGAGTATTGCGTTCCCTATGGTTTTAACAACACTTCGATGGGTGAAGGGCACCTGAACAGGACAGGGCATCGGATTCTTGCAAAAGAACTATACAATGCTTTGAGTCAAGCAAATCTGATTTCTTGTGAGGATAATTAACTATGGGATTTATATCAATTCAGTTTTTGATTTTATTTAGTGTAACCATCATTTTGTTAATGATTACGCATGAAAAGAGACAGCATAACAAAATTCTGCTGGCCAGCAGTTACATATTTTATTCCTATCTGGATGTGAGATTTTTAATTTTACTAATCCTGCAGACCTATGTGACTTATATTGCAGGGAAAAATATAGCCAGGGAAAATAAGAATCCTGCAAAAAGGAAAACAACTCTATTTATATATATTGCTTTTATGTTAATTATTTTGGGATTTTTTAAATATTATCATTTTTTTACAGAATCATTCCTGTCTTTATTTCAGATAAAAAGCAATGTACAGCTATGGAAAATAGCAATGCCACTTGGGATTTCCTTTTACACATTTCAGGCAATCAGCTATGTGGCGGATATCTATAAAGAGGAATTAAAGCCGGCAGATTTCATATCCGTGGCACTGTTAACAGGTTTTTTCCCCAAGATCTCAACGGGACCGATTGTGAAGAACAAACAGTTTCTTCAGCAGATCAATGAAAAAAGGCAGATTACAAAAACAAATGCAGAGGCAGGGATACAGATTGTACTTTTCGGAATATTTAAAAAGTTTGTGATAGCGGACCGGTTGTCTGTATGTGTGGATGCAGTCTTTCAGGCTCCGGCGGCCTACAGTGCGCTTTCTATTATATTTGCGGTAATCTCTTATTCCATTCAGATATATTGTGATTTTTCCGGTTATTCCGATATGGCTATCGGAATTGCTAAGATATTGGGATTTGAGATCCCGCCCAATTTTAATATTCCATACATATCGAAAAATTTATCAGAGTTTTGGAAGCGCTGGCATATCAGCCTGTCTTCCTGGCTTATGCAGTATCTGTATATTCCGCTGGGCGGAAACAGGAAAGGAAGAGGGCGGACTTATTTAAATCTGGTGATAACCATGACTTTGGGTGGGCTTTGGCATGGAGCTAACTGGACCTATATTGTATGGGGGCTGCTCAATGGATTTGCTTTGGTTCTTCATAAAAACTATTTAACCTTTAGGAAGAAGCATCCTGTCAGAGTTGAAAATAAGGCGATGCAGGGGGTGGGTGCTTTCGTATCCTGGCTGCTTACCTATGCTTTTGTCTGCGTCTGCTGGATATTTTTCCGGGCAGACTCAGTGGAACAGGCAGTCCTCATATTGGGCAGGATTTTCTGCTGGAAACCGGGGATAGATTATATTTACATATATACGATTATATTTGCCCTGATAATGATTATTGCAACACTGATTGCTAAATTCAAAAATCAGGAAAATGGATTTTACAAACTGCTTCCTATGGACAAGTTTTCATCAAAGGTACTCATATGTATTTTAATTTGGATCCTATTAAGCTTATTTTATCCCGGAAATACAGCATTTATTTATTCCCAGTATTAAATTAGTAAGGCCATTGGGTTATCTGCCTGTCATAGAAAGTAAAACATTTATATCTGTGGCAGTTTTAGATAAATAGAAAGCGTTAAAAAACGCTTCAGGAGAGGAGGAGTGAAATATATTGTGCACATCGACAGAAAAAACTTAAGAAAAGAATTAAAAATACTTTTATTGAAAAGGAGGATTTGGCTATGAAACAAAAAATGGCAGTCATTTTAGTTGTCTGCATGCTGCTGATGACTGGAATGCAGGTAAATGCCAGCGGCATAATTCACAGTGTCTCAACAGGTATCGGGGGCATTGTAAGCGCCAGCTCCGACAGAGGAACCGTAAGCTTGTCAGATAAGTTTGATGATCCGGAAATACAAAGTGAGGTGGATAAGATTAACGAAAATCTGAATAAGAATCTGGCGGAAGCACTGGGAAAGGATGAACTGGAACTTTATAACAGTAAGACAAAGGTTATTTCCCTGGAGAAGCTGTCTGATTACAAATTCCTGACGAAAATAAGCAATTTAACAATTCAGGCGGATCCTATGCCATCCAGTGAAAACCCGGTCAGCATTGACCTGGTATGCAATAGTATTACATCAAATATTCAGGTTTATGTGCTGCATAAATGTGAGGAGCATGGATGGGAGTTATTAGATACCACAACGAATGGGAATATTGCAAGTGCGGTCTTTCATTCGGCATCACCGGTGGCATTGGTATATCAGGAAAAAGAACAGGGAAAAAGCGAAGAGACTGGTGTTTCCCCGAAAACAGGTGAAAATGGAAGTGAGCTCATTGCAGTTATAGCAGCTATTATATTTATGGGACTGGGAACGTATGCCGTCTTCCGCAGTAAAAAAAGCAGCCAGTATTGATCATTCCGGCAGCAGGAATTTCCATCAAAGCTTTGGAGCTTATATTTACAGGGTAGTCTGTCAGAACAGCAGCATCGTGGATAGGGGGGAATACATTGAGGTTTAAAAATAGGATAACAAGAATGATAATAGTAGTTTTATGCTTTGCTGTATGTCTCACTGCTAATCCAATTTGGAAGCAGCAAGTGGAAGCTTCTGCAGGGCTTACAGGAGATGTGTCAATTCCGCCTGAAGTAACTGCAGAGCCTGAAACAGAAACACAATCCGAATCCGGAAAGCAGGAAAATTCAGAGACGCAGGCACAAACTGAGTCAAAGGCACAATCAGAGACACCGGCAGAGAATGAAACGCAGGCAGAGACAGGAAAACAGACAGAATCTCAGCCAGAAACGCAATCTCACACAGGAACAGAATCCCAGGCACAATCAGAATCGGAAAGTGAACCACCCGGCAGCGATCAGGGAATGCCGAAACTGGATATCAGCAATTTTAATCCGGAATCTATTCAGGCAGCCGGAATAAAGGATCAGAATTTTGCCCAGGCAATTTATGATTCTATTATGGCAGATCCTGCAAACTTTCTGAATGGAAATACATTGGAGAAAAATAGTTTTTCAACGGTTGCAGATTTATTAAAGTCTTATACCGGAACTATTTATGCAAGCAATAAAGAAATTGGAGATATACAAGGTATCTCTATACTGAAATCATGTGCGAAATGGGATATTTCCTATAATCATATTGTGGACATCAGACCCCTGTCCATATCAAAGGCGGTTATTGAATCAGATGTAACACCGGAAGAACAGACCTACTATGGAATTTTTGGACGGTCCATGGAGGTAAATGTATATGGTAATCCCATCCGCAAGTATCCTCTTTGGGTGGGAGGAAGATTTAATCTACAGCCTCTTTTGACAGAAAACGTTGTGAAGCTGGATGATGAAGTTCTGAAGTATGTCGTGGATGGAACAGAAAACTTTGCCGGAACATATACTGTGCCTCTCTCATTTTATGCAGGAGATGACCATGTCAATATCCGGGAAGACAGCATTAAGATCCGGGAATTGGACGGGATATCCACAGGAGCGCAGGTTTCCCAGCAGGGTGGTAAAATTGAAAGCCTTCAGCTATCGAATATTTTGGGAAGCGGAAAACTGTTTATCACCCTGGGAGCAGCAAATGATTCCAGAATGAACTGGTTTGTTATAACCGATTCCGGATTTGATGACGTGCAGTCCAATGCATCAACTCTTTCCTGGAGAATACCCTTTGAAATTAAAATGTATACAAAAGTTGAGAAAGGTACCGTCAACACTACTCACAAGATCTCCCTTATCAAAACGGGACAGGATGACGGTAAACCGAAAGCGGGTGCAAAATACGTCCTGTATCGGAAACAGGGAGATAATCCGTCTCCGGAATCGGATATTGTGACAGGAAGTTATATTACCGATGCAAACGGGAGAATTGATGCAGAGGGACTGGAGGTAGGAGACTATTATTTTTTAGAAGACAGTCCGCCGGGCGGATATGACAAAAATCCGATGCCTGTCGCTTTTTCTGTACGTGACGGTAAACTGAAAATCAATGGAAGAAGCGGCAGCATAATTGATACGGGAGAGCTGCAGGGAGTTCAGGAATTAGAAGACGGGTCATTTGTCCTGGGCGGCGATGATACGGATACTATTGATTTGGAAATTATACCTCCGGAAGGGGGAGATCTGGAATCAATAACCCTGAAATGGACTGCGGGAAATCACAATGGGAAAGCCGGTATGATTACCTATATTGTCGGCAGCGGCGAATCAACGGATCCGGCAGTTGCATATGTACCGGACAGAGCGGCAGCTAAGGCGGCGGCAGAGGCAAAACTTGCAGAAGCGCGGGATTTATATCAGAATGTATCCGTTGCAGCAGCCTTTACCCAGCACCTGACAGCAGAGCAGCAGGACCCCTTGCATCCCGTCGATGTATCCTTAGAAGTATTAAAAAAATTAAAATACCCTACAGGAAAAGAAATTACGGCTATTCCGGAAGGAATGTTTGAGTTTTCGTTGAAAAACGATCCGGCATATCCGGCAACACCCGCATTGGCGTCACCGCTAATTACATTAAATGAAGCTGATGGAACAGCAAAATTCGGGACAATCAGTCTGGGAAGTGAGATTACACAGGATACCCTGAAAGAAGGAGCGTTCTATGTGTATCATTACCTGATTACCGAAAAAGATAACGGAGATCCCAATTATATATATGACACGAATGTTTATGCAGCAGCAGTTGCTATTGGGAAAGCCGAAGGTACAGACAGCCTGGAAGTGAAAAGCATTACTTATACATCCGCCGATGGGACAAGCAATACAGATCATGCTTTATTTGTCAATACTCTGATAGCAGTTCCTTTTCAATTCTACAAAGTGGATGGAAATGATCATAGTAAACCTTTAAGCAATGTGAAATTTAAACTTTACAGCTGTTCTGCAAAACATCAACAGGATACACAACACGATGAATTGGTAACGAATGAACCGGGAAACTGCTGGACCGAGAGAGATACAGTGGTAAGTGACCAGAATGGACTGGTAGACTTTGCAGATGTTCCAAGCGGTGATTATCAGCTGGCAGAGGTTCAGACCAATCCGGGATATAGTCTGCCATTGGGACAGTGGCGTATTCATGTGGATGTGACCAACAAAGAGAATCCCATAACCATAAAAGCAGCAGGAGATCCATTGCCCCCTGCATTTATAAAGGAAATCCAGGGCGATAAAGTAATATATAAATTGCCTAATTTTAAAAACACAGAACTGCCGCTTGCAGGAGGCAGCGGAACACTGCTCTTCTCTGTGACCGGAGTTGGCATAATAATGCTGGCTGTATTTCTGTTGGTTTTTACTGGCAGTAAATCAAATAACAAGAAAAGGAGAACCAGAATAAAATGAAAAAAATGATAAAGAAGATGAGTGCAGTTTTTATGGCAGCAGTTTTAACAACTGGTATGTTTGCTGTTTCTGCAGCAGCAGCCGGTAATAATACTGATCTGCCGGAGGCCACAGGCAGCCTTACCATCCATAAATATTTAATGGATGACTTAACAGATGCAGATACACCTGGAAACGGAAATGAGACCACAGATATACCGGCATCCGCAGTACCTTTAAATGGAATTGAATTTGAAATAGTAAAATTAAAGATTACACTGGATGCGGATGGAAATGCGGTATCCTCAACTGATGGGAAGATCCCCACAAATGCATCGGAAGTTACGGAGGATATGTTAGATAAAGATACAGCACAGACGGTTATCACATCCGGAACAGATGAAGATGGTAAAGATCTGGGTATTGCAGCAATTGACAATCTGCCAAGAGGTTTTTATTATGTAACCGAGCTTCCAAGTGAAAAGGTAGCAGAACCTGTCGCACCTTTTATTGTAAGCGTGCCTATGACGAATCCGGAAGGTAACGGGTGGATTACCGATGTTCATGTTTATCCCAAAAATGAAAGTGCAGACATTGATAAATATGTGACTAAAATACCCAACAAACATGAAACTTCGGATACCCACGGCGGGAAAGTAACCTGGATTATTCAGCCTTCCGTACCGACTAATGTAGCAGCAGCGAAAAAATATGATATTACCGATGCACTGGATGGTGTATTAAAATACGTGGCAGATTCGGTTAAGGTATATGGAGTAAAAGACAGAAGTACGGAGACAGGCAGTGAGGGTGAAGTTTTGATTCCAGCCGGGAATTATGATGCCTCAGAAACAACCCAGAGCAATATAAAAGTCAGCTTTACTCAGACGGGACGCCAATATCTTGCAGACAGCGGATATAAATTTATAAGAGTTGTATTTGATACAACTCTGACGGAAGACGCTCCGATGCAGACCGAGATTAAGAATGGTGCCAGGCTGGATTATAAAAATCAGTTTGACCAGGATAAGAGCTATGAAGTTCTGCCTGAAAATAAGCCGGAAGTCCATACCGGAAAAATTGGTATTATGAAAGTAGACGCAAATAATCAGGAAACGAAACTTCCGGATGCCAAATTCGCCATTGCAGCCAGTTTAAGCGATGCAAAAGATAAAAAATACATCAGGGATGTAAACGGAAATGACATTATCGTAACCACAAAAGCAGACGGAACGGCTGAATTTTTAGGGTTTGCTTATGGAGTAACCGGTGATAAAGTTACGGAAGATAACAAACCTACTACCTATTATTTAGTAGAAACACAGGCACCGAATGGTTATAACCTTTTAAATGAGCCAATCAAGGTAACGGTAAATCCTGCCGGGATTGAGAATACCGGCTGTATTGCCCAGGTAACCGTGAAGAACAGCAGTGCATTTATACTGCCGGTAACCGGTGGAATGGGTACCACAATCTTTACGGCAGCAGGTATCGGATTCATTGTATTGGCTGTCATACTGCTGATACATTCCTTTAAAAAGCGTAAAGTAAATCATTAATATCTGATCAACAAGGTTTGAGGGGGAAGGACAGCTTCCCCCTTTCATTGTAAAAAGATACCGTAATTCAGCCTGCAAAGTAGTCAGCGCAGCCCGCTGCGTCTCCTGTGTCCGGAACAAATACCCATTCAAATAGGAGCCTATTATGAAGAGAATAATTTCAATCGTGGTTTTATTATTGCTGGGCATGGGATTCTTCCTGTATCCTCATGTCAGTAATTTACTCATGGAGAGAAACCAGTCATATGCCATTCAGAATTTTGAGGATCAGGTGAAAAATAAAGCCAGGGATGAGATGGAGGAAGAATGGAAAAAAGCAGAAGAATATAATGAAAGTCTGAGCGGAAATGTGCTGAGGGATCCGTTCATGGAAGGAAGCGGTATGGTGCTGCAGGATAATTACAAAGAAGTATTGAATATAAATGGAATTATGGGATATATTGATATTCCGGATATTGATGTGAATCTGGCTGTCTACCATGGAACAGGTGAATCTACATTAAAAAAAGGTGTGGGACATCTGGAGGGGACTTCTTTGCCCGTAGGAGGGGCAGGTACCCATGCGGTATTTACCGGACATACAGGGCTTACAACGGCAAAACTGTTTACCGATTTAACGGAACTGGGAGAGGGAGATATGTTCTATCTGCATATTCTGGACCGGGTACTCGCCTATCAGGTTGACCAGATTAAGGTCGTGGAACCGGAAAATACAGATGATTTAAAGCCCGTGGCGGGAAAAGATTATGTGACTCTGGTTACATGTACTCCATACGGTGTTAACAGCCACAGGCTTCTGGTTCGGGGCAAAAGAACAGACTATCATGCATGGCAGGAAAAGCAGGCAGCTGAAAAGACAGAGAGAAAGCTCACCCGGGAGGAACAGACATTATGGATTACAGGTCTGACAACAGCTGTGATCATACTGCTTATCATTATTACTGCAGTCATTAGAAATAGAAAGAAAGGAAATGAGAGATGATCTTAAAAAAGAAAATCATTTTAATTATGGCAGTAATTTCTTTGGCTGCAGGTATGGGATTATTGCTCTATCCTTACATTTCTCAGCAGGTATATGACCGGGAAGTAAGAAAAGTTCTGGAAGCGTTTGATCAGAAAACCGATAAGATGAAAAGGGAAATGATAGCGGAAGTGTCGGATACCTCAGTTCCCAAACCATTTTTCGATGAACTTTATGAAAAAATATTAGCTTACAACCGGAACTTGTTTTTATCAGGACAAAAAGATCTGGTTGATCCGTTTTCCTATGAGCAGATCGGCTTTAGCCTGAAGGAATGGGGATTCGATGAAGATATGATCGGAAGCTTAAAAATCCCCAAAATGGACATCGAACTGCCTGTTTACCTGGGAGCTACCAATGAAAATATGGCAAAAGGAGCGGCACATCTGACTCAGACATCCCTGCCTGTGGGCGGTATAAATTCAAATGCAGTGATAGCAGCCCACCGTGGGTACAGCAGAGCGGCAATGTTCCGGGATATTGAAAAACTGGAACCGGGAGATGAAGTAATCATTAAAAATTTCAGAGAAACATTAATTTATCGGGTGGCGGAAATCAAAATACTGAAACCTACAGATATTCAGGAAATTTTAATTCAGGAAGGTAGAGATCTGATAACGCTGCTTACCTGCCATCCCTATGGATTTAACCTGCAGCGGTATGCAGTGCTTTGTGAAAGAGTTCCGTCGAAGGCAGAAAAGCACTGAAATGGGAGTCCCTCATCCCCCTTACCTATTCATTTTCTGCATGATTCTTTCGATACTGCCTAGCCGTTATCCCATAAAACAATTTAAAAGCATAAGAAAAATGTTCCACAGAGGAATAATTCAATCGGATGGCAACCTCTGAAATACTCAGTGTTTCGTCCGATAACAGGATTTTAGCCATAGACATCTTGGCCTCGCTCTTTTTCTGGGAAAATGTTTTGCCGTAATAATCTTTTAAAAACCGCTCGGTCTGCCTGGTGCTGAGGCCCAGACGAACCGAGAGTTTCTCAAGTGTAATGGTTTCGTAGTCATATAAAAAGCATTCCTCTACAATGAGATATTTGCTGTCTACCAGGTTCGAAGGAGAAAAATGTGCCCTGGATTCCTTTTTATTTTCGTAGTTCCGAACCACCTTTACAATGCACTGCTGCAGCAGGGTTTCAACCTGTGTGATATAACCGGTGTACTTATTTTCCAATTCGTAAAAAATCTGCTGCATCAGGTGGTAGATATCCTGTGAGTCTTTTCCGAACCAGAACTTCGTTTTTTGAAACTGTACCGTAATGGAGTCAGTATTAGCCATAGTTCCGGCAGAGGAAGAAGGCGCTTTACTTATTTTGAAGTAAATACAGTATTCGGTCATCGGATCATCTTTAATGGGAATCTGCTCGTGTTCCACATGGGGGCCTGTCATATAAAGCGTATTAGGCTCCACATCATAGATTGTGTTGTCAATATTTACTTTACCATGACCGTAAGGAATATAGTGAAGTTCATAACTGTTGCTTCCATGGCTGTGCTTTGGCATGGAACGCAAAAAACGTTCAAATACAATATTCAGCACATGGAATGTAGTGTCTTCAATTGAAAATTTTATATTTAAATCCGTATAAACAGTGCGCATAATTCGTATCCAACCAGCTTCTTTTTTCTTCATCGTACCAGTTCGATATTCGAAAGTCAAGAAATATTCGATAATGCGACATATATTGGTTTGTTCTGTCAATTTAATCTCTTGTATTAATATTAAAAAAATCTATAATATAAGAAAAGGCGTTGGGAATACCAGACAATAGCGGCATAGTCAGCCGCCAGGAGGTCATGTATGGGACAATTATTATTAGGAATCGATATCGGTACGAGTGCCTGCAAGATAGCAGTGTTTGAAAAAAATGGCTCGGTAATTGCATCCGGTACCGGTGAATATCCGGTCTATTATCCACAGCCCGGCTGGGCAGAGCAAAATCCGGACGAATGGTGGAAAGCTGTATGCGGCACGATTAAATCATTATTGGAAATGAATCATATAGATGCTGCAGACATTGCAGGCGTTGGAATCGACGGTCAAAGCTGGTCGGCAATTCCAATTGATAAAGAGGGTAATGTGCTTGCAAATACTCCGATCTGGATGGATACAAGGGCGCAGGATATCTGTGACAGAATCAACAGCGAAATCGGAGAAGAGAATATATTCGCACTCACAGGGAATTCACTGCAGCCATCTTATACCACAGCAAAAATTCTATGGTATAAAGAGCACCTTCCGGAAATGTATAAAAAGATTGACAAGATTCTTCAGTCAAATGCATTTATTGCATACCGGTTAACGGATGTTTTAAGTCATGACCTGTCACAGGGGTATGGGGTGCATTGCTTCGACATGAGAAATGGCTGCTGGAACGATGATATGTGTGAAAAAATGGGCATCCCCAGAAGTTTTCTGCCGGAACTGGTACCCTGCCATCAGGTAGTTGGGACCGTAACCCCAGGTGCAGCACAAGAAACCGGGCTGGCTGTGGGTACTCCGGTAGTTGCAGGGGGACTCGACGCTGCGTGCGGAACACTTGGTGCCGGAGTTATCCACGTTGGAGAAACCCAGGAACAGGGTGGTCAGGCAGGTGGAATGAGCATCTGTATGGAAGAGTATGCAGCAGATCCCCGGTTAATAATGGGTGCCCATGTAGTTCCCGGACAGTGGCTTTTACAGGGAGGAACCGTTGGCGGCGGCGGTGTCATGCGCTGGTTTGAAAAGGAATTTGCTGATTATGAACGGGAAATTGCAGAGAGAGTCGGTAAACCATCACTGGTGCAGCTAAATGAGATTGCGGAATCGGTATCACCCGGAAGCGACGGTGTAGTATTCCTGCCTTATATGGCTGGTGAACGATCCCCGATATGGGATCCAAATGCAAAAGGTGTTTATTATGGCCTGGACTTTAATAAAACAAAAGGGCATATGGTCAGGGCGGCTATGGAAGGCGTTGCTTTTTCTTTAAAGCATAACCTGGATATTGCAGAAGACACTGGGGCAAAGGTGGAAGAACTAAGAGCAATGGGAGGCTCGGCAAATTCACTGCTGTGGACCCAGATAAAGTCGGACATTACAGGAAAGCCGATTGTAGTTCCGTCTTCTGATACGGCAACCACACTGGGAGCAGTGATTCTCGCCGGTGTGGGAGTCGGCGTATACAAAGATTTTGAAGAAGCGGTACAGTTGACGGTCAAAGTTACCAGACGGCATGAGCCGGATATGGAAAAGCACCGGCTTTACCGGAAAAACTATGAAACATATCTGGAATTATATGAGAGCCTGAAAGGTCTGATGAAAAAAATATAATGAACCGGGAGATCAGGGAAATACAAACCTTTATAAACTGAGATATGTATAATACAGATTTAATAACGTTTCAATAAAAAAATAATTATAAATAGGAGGAAACAAACATGAGTAATTTTATTAATCCGGCTATCGTGCCAAAAAGAAAACTTTATACAGGTGAAGAAATTCCCTGCATCGGAATGGGTACCTTTGGTTCCGACCGTTTTACTGCTGAGCAGGTTTCAGCAGCAGTTGCGGGAGCAATCCGCTGCGGATACCGTATGTTTGACTGTGCGGCGTGCTATGGAAATGAAGATCAAATTGGAAAAGTATTTAAAGATGCAATGGATGAGGGTGTGGTAGAACGTAAAGATCTTTACATAATGACAAAAGTATGGAATGACATGCATGAGAGAGTGGAGGAGTCCTGCAGAAAGAGTATTGCAGATTTACAGTGTGAATATGTGGATTTATTCTTTATCCACTGGCCATTCCCGAATTACCATGCACCACACTGTGACGTAGATTCCCGTAATCCGGATTCCAAACCATTCAGTGTTGAAGAATTTGTGGCTACTTATCAGAGATGTGAAGAATTAGTAGAAAAGGGATTAATCAAAAGCATCGGTATCTCCAATATGACAATTCCGAAATTAGAGGCGGTACTGCCAAAACTAAGAATCAAACCGGTTGCATGTGAAATGGAATTGCATCCATGCTTCCAGCAACAGAAGTTATTTGACTACCTGACAGCTCATGATATTCAGCCAATCGGCTTTATGCCCATCGGTTCCCCAACAAGACCGGAAAGAGACATGTGTCCGGAAGATATCGCGGATATCCAGACTCCGGAAATGGTTTCCATTGCCAAAGCTCACAATTGTCATCCTGCGGTTATCGCACTGAAATGGGCCGTACAAAGAGGACAGATTCCGATTCCATTCTCCATTCATGAAGCAGAATATGTAAGCAATTTAAAACTTACAACGGAAGATCCGTTAACCGAAGAAGAAATGGCGTCTATTGCGACTTTAGAGAGAAATAACAGATTGGTGAAAGGTCAGGTATTCTTATGGGAAGGTGCCAATGACTGGCATGACTTATGGGATGAAGACGGATTTATAGTAAAATAATATATGATATGGAAGGTATTAAAAAAAGTACCGGCAGGATTAATGATTATCCCTATGTTTATGGGGATAATCATTCACTCTTTTTTCCCGGATATCTTAGAAATCGGATCATTTATAACCGCTGTCTTCTCTGCGGAAGGAGCAATTACCATTATGGGCGTGCAGCTATTGTGCCTTGGAAGCCAGCTTCAGATGAAAGAATTGGGTCTGGTGGCAAGACGGAGTGCAGCGCTTCTGGTATCCAAATTTCTGCTTGGTTTCCTGAGTATTTTGCTGATCGGAAGGCTTGTGGGAAACGAAGGCATATTTGGAGTTTCATTATTGGCACTAGTTTGTGCCATTACAAATATTAACGGAAGCATTTACCTCTCTCTGGCTGCGGCCTATGGAGATGAAGCGGATGCAGCAGTAGTGGGCCCCCTTTCATTGACCAATGGCCCATTTCTTACCTTAATTGTTCTGGGCGTATCGGGGTCAGCCAGTTTTTCAGCGATCTCGCTGATCGCTACGGTAATCCCCCTGCTGATGGGAATATTAGTTGGAAATATCAGTAAAACGATAAGGGAATTTTTAAAGCCCGGAATACAGCTGCTGCTGCCATTTATAGGATTTACCCTGGGTGCGGGCATTGATTTGAAAAATGCAGCCAGTGCCGGAATAGAAGGCATACTATTAAGTGTCATCGTTTTGGGTATTGGCGGGGCATTTACCGTGCTATGCGATAAATTAATTGCAGGCCGTCCGGGATATGCGGGGCTTGCAGCCTGTGCCACCGGTGCCAATGCTATCGGAGTGCCGGCGGCGATTGCCCTTGTGGATCCTGCCTGGAAACCATATGCTGAAACAGCGGCAACCCAGATTGCGGCAGTTGTTGTTATCAGTGCAGTAGTAGTACCGATTCTAACCGGCATCTATGCAAATAAAAGAAAAGTTGGAGGACATTAAATTATGTTAAAAGGAATACCACAAATATTATCACCTCAATTATTAAAAGTTTTATGTGAAATGGGACACAGTGACAGAATCATCATTTCAGATGGCAATTTCCCGGCAGAATCCATGGGAAAAGATGCAATAGTTATCCGCTGTGACGGACATGGGGTACCTGAAATATTAGATGCCATTTTAAAGGTAATGCCATTGGATACCTATGTAGAACAGCCGGTTAATCTTATGGAAGTAATGGCTGGAGACAATGTAGAGACACCAATCTGGGATACATACAAAGAAATCGTTGCAAAGTATGATGAAAGAGGCGAGAACGCAGTTGGTAATATCGAACGGTTCGCATTCTATGAAGAGGCTAAGAAAGTCTATGCGATCATTACTACTAGTGAAAAAGCGCTTTATGCAAATGTAATGCTGCAAAAAGGTGTGGTGGTGGAGTAAATAATTATAAAAAAGGGCGCTGCCTGATGACGAAGTATGAAAGTCTTTGTCATTGGTCAGCGCCTTTTTTATATCCACTGTCAAACAAATGATTAAATGCAGTGTCATTTAGATTTTTTCTTTAACTTTTCTTCATATATCTGCATATTTTCCTTTAACCGGAATGCAACAATCTCTTTTATAAGGTCGAGAGGCAATGGTTCTGCATATGGAAATTGAATTGCTCCCTTACTGCACTTGTATTTTGTCAATTTTTGCTTAAAGCATGCAACGCCATTCTCACCGGGATAAAATCCTAAATGATGTTTATTAGCGGCAAAGTGCACCAGATTACCGTGATAAGTAAAGGTTGGCATACCCCAGCTGATTTTTTCGGCTGCGTCAGGGGCACACTCCCTGATGTGGTTTCTTATGATATTTAATATCTCTTGAATCTCTGGCGTGTATTGGCTAATGTAGCTGTCAATGGTTGTAATTTCGGTAGTCATGGTCTGCATTCTCCTTACTTTTCCTTTTGATTTCTATTTGAGGTTTGGACAGTTTATTTATATTGAGTGGTTTTTGAAAGGTTTTTAGTTATTTTGATGGTTTCATCGTATTATAGTTATGGACTTATGTCAAGGGATAGGGATAGAATGAATTTTCCGGAATCTCTTTTTGGTTCCTTTTTTTCAGCTTATTTATACTCAAAAAAAGAACCGCTGAAATAGCCTGAAGCCTATTTGCCGTTCGTAAAATACTTTATTTTATGATATTGAATAAAAATCTTGTTAAAAACAACTTAAATTATGGCATGAGTCTACCATAATTGGATATAATTGTCAATACTATGTAGATTTTTCTCAATATTTATGAAAGAATTTGTGAAATAATAAAGTTCTTTGAAGCATTTGTCCAAAAAGTTCTGTATTGTAGAGTACGGGGTGGAATTTTTAAGCCGTCAGATAAGCCGTCAAATTTAGAAGGAGAGTGAACAGCATGGCAAGACGAGGAGAGAATATCTATAAACGGAAGGATGGCAGGTGGGAAGGCAGATATGTAATAGGAAGGAAGCCTAACGGCAGGACTGCTTTTTCTTATATATATGGAAAGACCTATACAGAGGTTAAGAAAAAACTGGAGATATGCAAAGCGGACAGGACGCTGGCAAAAACAATTGACAGGTCTGAAGAAATTTACCGGGACGGATCAATAGGTGCATGGCTGGAGTTTTGGCTGGAAGCAGTAATTAAGCCAGAGGTAAAGTATTCTACTTACGCGGTGTACAGAGGCCAGGTAGAGCGTCATATACTTCCATCGGCTGGTAAAATTAAATTGAAGAATATGAATAACAAAACAATGGAGATTGTTTACAATGCTATTCTTGATAAAAATATTACAACAGTTACTGCACAAAATATCTGTAAACGGTTTATGGCAGCTCTGTGCAGCGCCCGGGATAGAAACCTGATATCGGGTCTTCCGCTTTTACCCTATAAAAAGAAAAAATATAAGCGGAAAAAACCGAGATTTATGACATTGAATGAACAGAAGCGGATAGAAGAGAAACTGGATGATAAAAAATCAAAGGATTTGGCAGTGTTATTGGCTCTTTACAGCGGCAGCAGGGTAGGGGAATGCTGTGGCTATACCTGGCAGGATTTTGATCCGCTGACCGGGGGAATTCATGTATCACACAGTATTCAAAGAGTCTCGCTGTATCATCAGCAGAAACAGAAGACGAAACTGCTCCTGACGGAAACAAAGTCAGACTCATCCAGACGATTTATTCCCCTCCCCCGTTTTCTGGTGAAGATACTGGTTCAGTTCAAAAAAGATAACCAAGCCCTGGGGAGTGATTATATCTTTGGGGCAGGCAGAAATGCGATGGATCCCAGAGTATTACAATATCATCTGACCAGGGTAACTGAATCAATCGGGCTTCAGGGCATTCACTTTCATACACTGCGGCATACGTTTGCCACAAGGTTTATTGAAAAAAACGGGGATATCCAGGCATTGAAAGAGATTCTGGGACATAGTTCCGCAAAGATCACCCTGGAATGGTATGGACACTCTACAAAACAGCATATTCAAAAATCCATGTTAAAGCTGAATCGTCTTACAGCATAAAAATATAAGCCGTCATAAGCCGTCAGGATCGCTGCTGGGAACGGTGATAGGAAAAGGGGAAAAAGGTTATTTTCGTAAAATAAAGTATTTTGCGAAAGATAAGCCGGATATCATGATTTGTTAATATTATAAAGATATAATATAACAGAAGCAGTGGAGAAATATACAGGAAAATTTTCCCGGATTTTAAATTATTTTTAGCCGCCTCTTGTATACGAATCGCAGTCTGGTGAAGGAGGGAAAATTATGCAAAGATTAAAACAAAATAATGTGCAGGAAATTTTCAAAAGGCTTTATTTAAATTTGCCGAAAGATCTTTATATTCATCAAGGTCTTACTGCAAAGTACGCTTGTGCCCTGTTTGTAAAAATGTGTTCTGCCCAGACGTATGCGCAGGCTGCAAGAGAACTTTCTATAGAAGCCGTTCGTTTAGGTGCCCTCTATCACGATGCAGGTAAAATATTAATACCAGGAGAAATACTTTGTAAAAAGGCTCCCCTGACACAAAAAGAGCGTTCTATGATCCATAATCATGCCGAATACGGCGGAGACATTGCCGTCTGTATGTTAAAAAAAGACCAGGAGAAATATGAGAATACGGTGTGGGCTATGGCAGAATACCATCATGAACGCTGGGACGGAAAAGGGTATCCCGATGGCCTTCGGTGTGAGGAAATCCCGTTGGAAGCCCGGATATGCTGTATTGCAGACAGTTATGATGCATTGGCTAACGATGTTAATAATGAAAATAGAACAAAAGAGTACGCCTGTGCAGAGATAGAAAAAAATGCGGGAAGCCAGTTCGATCCCCTTTTAGCAAGAATATTTTTGGAATGTATCAAAGAGGAATTTTAGAAAAAGAGTGAAATATAACCGTTTTTCTGTTTTCAACGCCAAATTTCATGGGAAGAGATGTTCATCTGAGTCAGATACTTATTTTACTTGACTTTGACACCGTGTCGCAGTTTAAAATATAAACTATAACATGAGATATAACAAGGAGGTATAAAATGGAGGAAATGACAATAAGCCAAGTATCCAGAAGTTTGGAAATTTCAACGAGAATGCTTCTCTATTACGAAAAGGTTGGATTAATCAGCAGTTCCCGGCGGGAAGGATATTCCTACCGTATCTATGATAATAATGCAGTTACCCGAATGAAACAGATCATACTATTGCGTAAGCTGCGAATACCTGTCCGCCAAATTTCTATTATATTGAATAATACAAATGCGGTAGCGGCAATCGAAATTTTCCGGAAGAACATGGAAGAATTAGACGAAGAAATTACAGCTCTTTCCACAATTAGAGATATACTAAATCATTTTGTTGAAGAACTCAGCAAGTCGACTGAGCTGCCACTGAAGAATTTGATATCCCAGGATGATACACTGCTGGCGACTATTGAGTCTCTCAGTCTTATTAGTATTAATTTTAAAGAAGAACAATCCGCAGACAAATTAAAGAAAGCAGATGAGCGCCTCTCCAAAATCAATGATGTACGAATTATCTATCTGCCTCCGGCTACTGTAGCTGCGGCTCATTGTATTGGGGATGAACCTGAATTAAATGCAAACTTCTTAATTGACAAGTTTGTAAAGGAAAGTGCTTTGGGTAAATTAAAACCGGATCTGAGACTGTATGGCTTTAATCACCCTAATCCGGTTGATGAAACAGGTTATCATGGTTATGAGACTTGGGTAACGATTCCTGATGAGATGGAAGTACCAGATCCACTTGAAAAAAAGAAATTCTGCGGAGGCTTATATGCGGCTCATATGATTACTTTTGGAAATTTTAATGAGTGGGATTCATTTCTTGATTGGATTATGAAAAACGAAAGATATGATTTTGCAGGTGACTTGCAAGATCAGGAGCATATGTGCGGCCTATTGGAGGAACACTTGAATTTCTACAATCATATTGAACAACCCGATAAAGATGATGAACATTTACAGTTAGATCTTTTAATGCCTATAAAAGAAAAGGTGACACCGGCAGCAAATATAGTGAAATAAACAGGGGGATAAAACAACATAATTGAAATTTCTAAAGGGAAGGTGTGCAAGCGGCTACGTTTAGTTACGCAGGATTCCGACAATCACTGCATACTTTATCGTGCAGAGAAATCACACCCCCGCATTTTGGGCAACAATAGATTTTGCTGTGTGTTTCCAGCAGGTATGGAATACCATTATCCTTAACAATTAAACTATTTGCTACAAGGCTTTCTCCGTATCGTTTATTGTAACTTTTTTCAAGATTATTTATTAACTTACATGGGAAATCGGTACACTCATAACAGTAAGTCAGGCTTTTTTTCTGGACACAATCTTTTATTTTACAACTACGACAATGTTTCGGCTTTCCTGTATTCATACCCATACATCCAGGGCATGGTTTTTTTGTGAAACAATGTTTATAACAGACCATGCAATTCATCCCGCAAGGCGCAAACATCTGCTCCTCAATTTTTAATGTCATTTTCATTAGACTTTCGCTCCTTTAGTGATATGGTAACGCAAGAAAGGTGCCATTAGTATGTCACCTTTCATAATTTCCGGTAATCTCATTTACAATCTCCAAGATATGCTTTTTTACATGGTCCGGTTCCAGAACCACCACTTCTTTTCCGAACGATAGGATATAACCGTATACCCAGTCATTTAAGGGATATTCCGCAGTTACGATTAAATTTCCTTTTTCATCTTCTTTTATCTGTTCCAAATCAAATTCATCATAAACCCGGTAAGCGATTTCACTGGAAAATTGAAGTTTTAAGTTCACAAGTTCAAAGGGGGATCTCATTTCTATGCCGGCAGATTCGGAAGGCAGTTCCCTTTTGGCAAAGGATTGGGATGCGGCTTTTAAATTTTTAATCCGTGTCATTTTGTAAATTCGAAATTCCTCGTGTTTGAGGCTATATCCTTTTATATACCATGATTTTTCTTTAAACCATAGCTTGTACGGCTCTATCCGGTTGCAACTGCTTTGTCCGAAAGAATTAAAATAATCAAATTCAATGATTATCTGCTGTAAAATACAGCTTTTGATTATGGAAAAAGTATCGATTTCATCTGTATGACTTCCCCAATGCGAAAAATCGACAGAAATCCAATCATCGTTGGTCTTTTGAAATAGATTTGCCAGTCTGCCAAGAGATTCTTTGGCATTTGGATATTTCAATTCTTCCAATATCTTTAAGGATGCTAGAATTTCCTGCTGTTCCGAATCAGTGATCAGTGATTTATCTAAAACGAAATTGTCCAGCAGGCTGATTCCGCCGTATCTTCCCTTATTGGCATAAATAGGAATGCCGGCGAAAGAGAGCATCTCAATATCCCTGCAAATGGTACGTCTTGACACTTCAAAATACTCAGCCAACTCCGTAGCAGTAACTTTTTTTTTATTCAGCAGTATATAAATAATTTCAAACAACCGATTACTCTGCATAGCAATCCCTCCTGGTATACCCCATGTCATTATTCTAACATAAATGTAACAAGAGGAACATATTTATTTTGGGCATACATCGTAGCGCAGAACGGTTTTTAAATTAGCCTGAATGACGGTTTTAACAACGATATATATTTCTATATGCGTATCATCGGTTCTTCTGAGGTTATAATCCTGACAGAATTGATCCATCAGTTTAAAGCTGGCTGGTTCATCATCATAGGATCCGCTATGGAGTATTTGAACGGATAAACGTTCTTCCATGGTAATCACAGATAATTCATTCAGGAGAGGATTCGGTTTTTTCTTCTTAACATTTGCAATCCCTTCTGCAATTACTTCGTCCGGCACAAAATCAGGAATAGCGATCATCATTTCATAAATAAGTTCACTTTTTATTAATTTGTCAGACTGTTTTCCGTCTTCAGTCATGTCCCATACAGCTTCCAGAGGGTTAACGGAATAATTATCATATAAAACATCCTGGGCTGTGGATTTGCAATATTTTTTATATTGGGATTTTATGCTGTATGCAGCAGGGAATAGTACACTGATTTTTTCACTGAATTCGCAGCTGTTTGGGTCTCCTTTTCCTTTCAGGGATATAAATCTTTGTTTGGGTACGGAGACCAGCACAGCCTTTGCTTTCGGCAGATATATTTCTTTTTCTTCTTTTTTCCATTCGTAATTCATAATAAATACCTCCTTTTTGATATAATCATACCATGTATATTGTGACATCTGTGTGTCACAATTAAAATCAAAAAAGAATAAAAAATAAAAAAGAAGTTGCGCACGCAATAATATAGTGCTATAATGACTAAAAAAGAAAGCAGGGTGCTGTCATGGGTCAAGTATTTAAGTGGCTGTCTATTTTAGGAAGATTAAGTAATGTATACGCTGATCAACAATTTAAAGAGCTGAATATCAACAGCAGCCATCATGTCTTCATTATCCACATTTGTATAAATCCCGGCATTACCCAGGATAAGCTGAAGACGTTAATTTATGTCCATCCAAGTAATATTACCAGAGCTTTGGATTATTTAGAAAAAGAAGAGTATCTCACCAGAGAAACTTTTGTAAATGATAAGCGCACCAGCAGGTTATATCCCACTGAAAAAGCTTATAAGGCATTTGACACAATAAACAAAGTAATGTCAGATTGGGAAACTATGATTACAGAGGATATGTCAGAAGAGCAGGCAGCAGAATTTCTCACATTATTAAAGCAGGCAGGGAACAAGGGAACAGAATATTTTTTTGGAAGGTAATCATTTACCCAACTAGTTGCGGGCACAAATAAATAGAGAAGCTAAAAAGGCGAAACGAGTAGTGTTAATCACATAAATCCGGTTGATTAACCTGCCCGTTATTTTGTTGGTAAAGATGATGGAAAATAGAAAAGGAGATAGGAAAAGCAATGATAAAAGAACTTATGAAATGTATCAGAGAATTTAAAAAAGCCTCCATACAGGCACCGATATTGGTTTCTTTGGAAGTTGTTATGGAGTGTATTATTCCATTTTTGATTGCGCAACTGGTCAATCAGATAAAAGCGGGCTGTGATCTTATAGTTCTGCTTCAATACGGATTGCTGCTGGTAGTCATGGCAGGATTGTCCCTGACTTTTGGAGCACTGGCGGGAACTGCATGCGCAACGGCATCCTGCGGTTTTGCCCGTAATATCAGAAAGGATATGTATTATAAAATACAGAGTTATTCCTTTGAGAATATCGACAAATTTTCAACATCATCCCTGGTAACCCGGCTTACCACTGATGTTACCAATGTTCAGAATGCCTACATGATGATTGTGAGAACGGCTATCCGCTGTCCGTTAATGCTGTTATTTGCCTTTGCCATGGCTTTTATTATGGGTGGTAAAATGGCATTTGTTTTCCTGATTGTAATCCCGATTTTGGGGTTTGGACTCTTTTTGGTAATCCGAAAAGTAATGCCATTATTTAAGCAGGTATTTAAAAAATACGATGCTCTTAACAATTCTGTGCAGGAAAATATCAAAGGTATGCGTGTTGTAAAATCTTATGTGAGAGAAGACTACGAGAAAGAAAAATTTGGAACAGCTGCGGGAGATGTCTGCAATGACTTTACAAGAGCGGAGAGGATTTTAGCGATTAACAATCCGCTAATGCAGTTTTGTATTTATTCTGTAATGATATTTGTGATGTCATTTGGTTCTTATACAATTATTACTTCCAGAGGCCTGGACTTGGACGTAGGGCAGTTATCCTCTCTGTTAGCATACAGCTTTCAGATATTGAGCAGCCTGATGATGCTGTCTATGGTATTTGTTATGATCACCATGGCAAGTGAATCTTCGAAACGTATTGTTGAAGTATTAAGAGAAGACAGTTCGCTGGCGAATCCGGCAGATCCGGTCTTTACAGTGGCAGACGGCTCTGTTGATTTTGAACAGGTTAATTTTAAATATTCAATGAAAGCAGAAAAAATGGCGCTTGCCGACATTAATCTTCATATAAAATCAGGAGAAACGATAGGTATTATCGGAGGAACTGGTTCATCAAAATCTTCATTAATCCAGCTGATTTCAAGACTTTATGATACTACAGAAGGGGTAGTGAAAGTAGGTGGGATTGATGTAAAAGATTATGATATAGAAACCCTTAGGAATCAGGTATCAGTTGTACTGCAAAAAAATATCCTGTTTTCCGGTACCATTAAAGATAATCTGCGGTGGGGAAATAAAGAAGCCACAGACGAAGAAATGATAGAAGCATGTAAGCTGGCTCAGGCAGATGAATTTATTATGCAGTTCCCGGAGCAATATGATACTTACATAGAACAGGGTGGTTCCAATGTATCAGGCGGTCAGAAACAGAGGCTTTGTATTGCCAGAGCTCTTTTGAAGAAACCGAAAATTATTATTCTGGATGATTCTACAAGTGCGGTGGATACGAAAACGGATGCCCAGATCAGAAAAGCATTTCGGGAGTTTATTCCCGATACGACTAAGATTATCATTGCACAGAGAACTTCTTCTGTACAGGATGCTGACCGCATTGTGGTCATGGATGGAGGTACCATTAATGCAGTGGGAACCCATCAAGAGCTGTTAAGAGGAAATACGATTTACCAGGAAGTATACAATTCACAAAATAAGGCAGGTGGTTCTGATGAAGAGTAAAAAAGGAGTATTAGGGCGGGTAATTAAGACGCTGTTTAGTTTTTATCCTGTAATGATGCCTGTGGTACTGATCTGCATTATTTTCAATGCGGTTGTCAGTTCCATCCCGGCTATTTTTATGCAGAATGTAATTGCAACCATAGAACAGAGCTGGCAGAGCGGTGACTGGGATTCGGTTTCTGCCAAAATCATCGGACTGGTATTGCTGCTGGTAACCTTTTATGTACTGTCTCTGTGTGCATCTGTTATTTACAACCAGATGATGGCTGTAATCACGCAGGGTACACTAAAAAAGCTGCGCCAGAAAATGTTTAACGGTATGCAGGATCTTCCAGTCCGCTATTTTGATACCCACAACCACGGTGATATTATGAGCTACTATACCAACGATATTGATACTCTGCGTCAGATGATATCCCAGAGTTTCCCTCAGCTTTTAGTATCTGCCGTTACGGTGCTGACGATATTTTCTATTATGCTTTACTATAGCGTATGGCTGACAATTGTAGTCGTTATCGGTGTGGTATTTATGGTGCTTGTCACAAAGAAAATTGGAGGAAATTCAGCTAAATATTTTATCCGCCAACAGATTGCTCTGGGAAAAGCAGAGGGGTTTGTGGAGGAAATGATGAATGGGCAGAAGGTCGTAAAGGTATTTTGTCACGAAGAAGAGAGTAAATCAGATTTTGACCGTTACAATGATGCATTGTTTCACGATGCCCAGCAGGCAAATAAATTTGCCAACACGCTGATGCCGATCCTTAACAATATTGGAAATGTACTCTATGTAATAGTTGCTTTAGTTGGTGGTATTCTGCTTCTTAGTAACGTGCCAAATGTTAGCATATCGGGCATGGCAATCAGCATCAGCATTGTAGTTCCATTTTTAAATATGACCAGACAATTTTCCGGAAATGTCAGTCAGGTATCCAACCAGCTGAATGCGGTTATTATGGGTCTGGCTGGTGCTGACAGGGTATTTACCCTGATTGATGAAATCCCGGAAGTAGATGAAGGATATGTAACTTTGGTCAATACAAAAGAAGTTAACGGAGAGATGGTGGAATGTACAGAACGTACCGGCACCTGGGCATGGAAACATCCTCATGAAAATGGTACCACAACTTACACCAGATTAACCGGAGATGTACGGCTGTTCGATGTGGACTTTGGCTATGAAGAAAATAAAATCGTGCTTCAGAATATTACTCTTTATGCAGAGCCTGGGCAGAAAGTAGCTTTTGTTGGGGCAACCGGAGCAGGAAAAACGACCATTACCAACTTAATTAATCGTTTTTACGATATAGCGGACGGTAAAATTCGTTACGATGGTATTAATATTAATAAAATTAAAAAGGCTGACCTGCGTCGATCACTGGGCATTGTACTCCAGGATACAAATCTTTTTACAGGCACAGTTATGGAAAATATAAGATATGGAAAATTGGATGCTACAGAGAAAGAGTGCATCGAAGCAGCAAAGCTTTCCGGTGCCCATGACTTTATCACCAGGCTTCCGGATGGATATCATACGCAGCTGTCCGGAAACGGCGGGAACTTATCCCAGGGGCAGAGACAGCTTCTGGCAATTGCCCGTGCCGCGGTAGCCGATCCTCCGGTAATGATTCTGGATGAAGCGACAAGTTCCATCGATACGCGAACGGAATCCATTGTTCAAAGGGGAATGGATGCACTGATGAAAGGCAGAACAGTATTTGTAATTGCCCATCGGCTTTCTACCGTCAGAAATTCAGATGTTATTATGGTTCTGGATCATGGTAAGATTATTGAACGCGGAAGTCACGATAAACTGATTGAAGAGAAAGGCAAGTATTATCAGTTGTATACAGGTGCATTTGAGCTGGAATAGAAACATGTTTTAACTTTTAATTGTAAATGATTTTGATAGTGAAAGAAGAGGACTCTGGTTTACAGAATCTTCTTCTTTTTTTATATATTATTGCGTAAGGGATAGCATAGATCCTGTTGTCTTTGAAGGCTAATCCGATACTAGTAAACTGTTTGCTCCAGACTTCGTTACCAGATTGTAAAAAATAAACACTTGCCACAAAAATCCTCCCCCTGGAATAATCAAGTATTATAAGCTTTCACAAGTATACGTTCTATACGGGTGAACCATTTAGGTGTAGTGTGATTACAGGAAGGAATTAAATCAAACAATTGCCTGTTGTGCAGTAAAAAGGAGGAACTATGATTAAAGAAATATGGTGTATGTCTCACAGCCACCTGGATATTGGTTATACCCATCCGCAGCCTCTGATAATGGAGCTTCAGTCGGATTATCTGGATCAGGCCATGGAGTTAATTGAGAAAACGCGGAATTATCCAGAAGAGGCACAGTTCAGATGGACCATTGAGGCCAGTTGTGTTTTGAAACGTTGGCTGAAGACGGCCGCACAGGAGCAGATTGTAAGGCTCAGGCGTCATATAAAAGAAGGAAGAATCTGTGTGACTGCGCTGCCCATGCATACAACACCTGGAGTGGATGCAAGTGAATTGGTGTATATGCTTTCGGATCTCAGGGAGCTGGAACAGGAGCTGGAAATGGAAATTAAAGTGGCGGTCAATCATGATGTGAATGGACAGCCCTGGACGCTGGGGCAGCTGCTGATTGACAGTGGCATTGATTTTTACCTGACTGGTATCAATACACATTTTGGGGGAATTCCCTTTCCAAGAATGACTTTCTTTCAATGGGAGATGTCTGATGGCAGAAGACTTCCCTCTTTTATAGGAGAGCACTATTCCATGTTCAGTCAGTTCATCCGCTCGTGGGAGCCGTCCACCGATACCATGCATAAAGGCCTGACCGAATATGTGAAATGGATGGAGGACCAGGGATATGAAAGAGATTTTCTTTTCCTGACTGCCACAAATCCGCCGCTATACGACAATAACCCTCCGGATTGGGAGCTTCCGGAATTGATTTGCCGCTATAATAAAGAAAATCCAGAGCTGAAGATACGCTTTGTGACGGCAGATATGCTGAGAGACAGGCTGCTGCAGGAAGAAGCGGTTCCCGTGCATAAAGGGGACTGGACCGATTACTGGAACTTTGGATGTGCCAGTACTGCAAGAGAAACCAGAGTAAACAGGCTGGGAAAAGACTTACTGCAGACAGCTCAGATGCTGGAATGCTTCACGCTTGAGAAGGACCGCCATTATGAGTGTGTGAAAGAGGAATGCAGGGAAAGTATGGTCATTTATGATGAGCATACGTGGGGAGCTTCCCAGTCTGTTTCAGAACCGGAATCGCCGGAAACCTTTTGCCAGTTGAACTATAAGCTTCAAAATGCCTATAAAGCCGCTGATCTTTCCTCCTATATGCTAAGCCGTCAGATGGAACAATATTGCCGTAATCCGTATCAAAGCGATAAGCTGGAAGGAGTAGCGGTAGTGAACCCAACGGCGTACAGTCAGACATTCCAGGTACAGTTTCCCAAGGATTATCTGGAAGAAAAAAGACATATTGGTGCCCACAGAAGCAAATATTATGTTCCTTACCTGGAAAAGACAGAGCCGGTGGAAAACTGCGGTGTAATGACATTGCCGCCTTATACCGTAAAAACCATGCCCTTTGAAGCTCTGAGGGAAATTCAAAAGGAAAGCAGTGTGTTGAAAGAAAATTATAATCTGGAGAATCATGTGCTTACCACTCCTTTTTACCTCGTTTATCTGGATGAATCCACCGGCGGTATCCGGCAGATCGTTGATCAGAAAAGTGGCAGAGAAATTTTGAGTTCCGAAAGTGGATACGATTTTTTTGAGGCAGTCAGGGAAACTGTGGATACCCAGTGGAATGAAGCTGTCAGGGAAACCATGTATGGAGCCCGCAATGAAGTGAATGATCATGATAAATCACATTGGAATCATGAGTGGAAGGCAAAGCATACGAAAAGAAGCAGCTGCAGCTGGCATGCAGAGCGTCAGGAATATCAGATTTCCATTGTTACAGAAGGTTTCATGGAGGGAACAAGAGGAATTCGTCAGAAAATCACCTTTTATACATACCGTCCGGATATCAGAATGGAGGCTGCTTTCTATAAGGAACCAGTCAGTGAGCCGGAGTCACTGATGTTTGTTATCCCGCTGAAGATGTCAGAAGGCTGGCAATGCAGCTATGACACTGCTGGTGAAATGGTTCGTTTGGATGAGGAGCAGCTTGGCTTCTCCTGCAGAGATTACCTGACTGTGGACACAGGGGTGAGCATGTATGATGATAGGATGTGTTTTACATTGTCATGTCCGGATGCGCCGATGGTTCAGGTGGGAAACTTTCAGTTTGCAAAAGAAAACAGAAGCATTGAAAGAAAAGAGAATCCGCTGCTGGCAGCCTGGCCCCTGAATAATTACTGGAGTACCAATTTCTGTGCCAATCAGTCCGGCAGGATGACCTTCGCTTATGAACTGAATCTTCATGAACAGTTCCGGGAACAGAGCATGCATTCCGATGGTATCAGAGCAAAGCATCCAGTGATCATAGGAGCAGCGGTAAAAGCCGTGGAAGAAGAGCAAAGGCTTCTGGAGTTTCAGGGAGAGAGTACGGTATTATCTGTTTCACCGTCAAAAAATCATGATGGTATCCATATCCTGCTGAAAAATAATACAAACCAAAAGGACATCTGCTATTTAAAATCGTCTGTCTGGAAAATCAGGGAGGCAGAACGAATCTCGCCTTCGGAAGAAAGCTTGGAAATTCTTGAAACAGAGGGAGATCGCGTTCGTATCATGATGCAGCCCGGAACAATGAAACTGATACATCTCAAGGCTGAAATGCACAAATGGAAAAAATAAACACTTGTCACAAGAATCCTCACCCAGGAATAATCAAGGATTATCAGGTATCACAAGGATACGATCTATACGGGTGAATCATTTCGTTGTAGTGTGATATCAGAAAGGAATAAAAAACAAATAAGACAGAAAGGGAAGAAGAATGGAAAAAAAGAAAAAATGGAGCCTGAAGGAAGATATAAAGCGTCGGTGGCAATTGTATCTGATGCTTCTGCTGCCCCTGGCTTACATTATTGTTTTTTGCTATGTGCCTATGGGCGGAATCGCAATTGCCTTTAAAGATTATTCATTTAAGAAGGGCATAATGGGAAGCGACTGGGTGGGGATGAAATATTTTGTACAGTTTTTTGAAAACCCGGATTTGATCCGGCTTTTGAAAAACACACTGATCCTTAGTTTTTATCAGCTTCTTGTAAGTTTTCCGGCACCGATTATTCTGGCTCTGGCATTAAATATGATAGGCGGAAAGCGTTTTAAGAAATTCATGCAGTCCTTAACTTATGCTCCATATTTTATATCGACGGTAGTTATGGTAGGAATTATACTACAATGTCTCCATCTGAACATCGGGATTGTTAACAACATGATGGAGACGGTGAATATAGACCGGGTAGATTTTATGGGGAAAGCCTCTTATTTCAGGCATATTTTTGTATGGTCAGGAGTTTGGCAGACCACAGGATATTCCGCAATCATTTATATTGCTGCCCTGGGCAATACAGATCAGTCGCTGGTAGAAGCATCTCTGATAGATGGTGCAAATCGTCTGCAGCGAATTCGCAATATAGAACTGCCTGCGCTTAAGCCGATTATTACCATACAGCTGATTTTAGCAGTAGGAAGCATTATGGGCATTGGATTTGAAAAAGTATTTTTGATGCAGAACAGTCTGAATCTTCCTATTTCAGAGATTATATCTACTTATGTTTACAAACGAGGTCTTCGGGATATGCAGTACTCCTTCGCTACAGCGGTAGGATTGTTCAACTCAGTAGTAAACTTCATATTACTGTTTGCTGCTAACAAAATATCCAAGAAATTTGGCGATACAAGTCTTTGGTAGGGAAGGAGTCAGTATTGCAGGCAGGCCTGCAATATGCAGTGAAAAAAAATGTGGACAAATATAAGACGAAAAAAAGATAATAAAATAAAATTGTATCATTCGACATCTGACAGAATGCTGATGGTCTTTGTATGGATTTTACTATTTGTAATTATGGTGATTATTCTGGTTCCCATCCTGTTCGTTTTAGCATCCTCGTTCAGCGATGCAAGTGCAGTATCTTCCGGTAAGGTCTTTCTGTTTCCGGTTGATTTTTCACTGGCGGGATATCAGGTTATTTTCCAATCACCCAACATCATGAAGGGATTTTTGAATTCCATTGCATACACAGTTGTTGGTACCATCATTAGTGTAAGCCTCACATTATTGGCTGGATATCCGCTGTCCAGAACAGATTTGAAAATCCGCGGCCCGGTTATGTTTTTGTTTACCGTGACCATGTTCTTTAGCGGAGGCATGATTCCTACTTATCTGGTGGTCAGCAAGCTGCACCTGATAGACACCTTCTGGGCAATGGTAATTCCATCGGCTGTTGGAGTATGGAATGTCATTTTGATTAAGACCTATATACAGAGTTCTATACCTTTGGACATTTATGAAAGTGCCTCCATTGACGGCTGCTCGGACTGGAAATATTTCGTAAATATGGTAATACCTCTTTCGAAACCAATTATTGCCGTAATGATTTTACTGTATGCCGTAGGAAAATGGAACGATTTCTTCTCGGGTCTGCTTTACATAAATGACGTGGCAAAACAGCCTCTTCAGATGATCCTGAGAAATATTCTGGTATTGAATGACAGCATGGGCATGTCTCTAAGTCTGGCAGAGCAGATGAACCGCCAGGAATTGAAAACGTTGATGCAATATTCTCTGATTATCGTATCATCCCTTCCGGTTATGATTCTGTACCCATTTATTCAGAAATATTTTGTCAAAGGGATCATGATGGGATCGATCAAGGGATAACAGAAAGTATTTGTATCTTAAAAAAATATATTATAATATAAAAAAGTGAAGGAGAAAGAATATGAAAAGAAAAACATTGGCAACAAGAGCTGCCGCAATAGGACTTGCCGCAGCAATGATGCTTGGAGGCTGCAAAACAAGTGAAGATACACAAACACCTGCAAACACCAAATCGAATGAAAGTACGGCATCCGAAGCCGGTACGAAAGGCAGCTCCGAAAATCCAGGGACAGAAGAAAGAGAAACTATTACGGTAGCAGTTCAGATGAATGAAAAAGGAGAATACTCTGATAAGAACTATGCAATCCGCTGGCTTGAAGAGCAGACTGGAGTAAATCTTGAATTTGTTGCACTTCCCAGTGATGCTGCGGATGCCGATACAAAGCTGAACCTGATGCTTTCCAGCGGAGATTATCCGGATGTAATCTGCTATAACCTGAATAAACAGAAGATGGTAAAATTCGGTAAAGAGGGCATATTTATTCCGATCAATGACTTATATGAAAAGTATGGGAATAACATGAAGAAAATGTTTGAGGAGAGACCGCAGTACGAGCAGAACGCTTATGCACCGGATGGAAATATGTATGGCTTCCCTACCGCAAGCGAATCCTATCATGGTCAGGCTTATCCGAAGCTGTGGTATAATTCAGAATGGCTGAAGAGTCTGAATCTGTCCGAACCGACTACCACAGAAGAGCTGAAGGAAGTTCTGACGGCAGTGAAAAACAGTGATTACAACGGAAATGGAAAGGCGGATGAGATTCCATTGACCGGAAGTCCGGACTGGGACTGCCAGCTGGAATGGTACCTAATGAATTCCTTTATACCTTGTGATAAAGAGAGCCTCTCTTATGCAAAAGACGGAAAAGTTATCTTTGCCGGCAATAAACCGGAATTCAAGGAAGGCCTTGCATATATGCATGATTTATTCCAGAACGGACTGATTGATCCTACTGCTTTTTCACAAAAGAGCGACCAGATGCAGCAGGTAATCCATTCTGATGAAAAATTAGTATTTGGATATACGGCAGATCACTTTGCCATGGGTATTGATCTGGAAAACAAACACTTAAATGAGATTACACATGCTATGGTACCTGTAGAAGGATCAACAGGTGCAAGATATCAGCCTCACAAAGATTATATTGATATGACAAAGGGATTTAACTGGTTTATTACTGATGAATGCGAGAACCCCGAAGTGGCATTTAAAGTAGGCGATTTTATCATGGGGGATGAGGCTTCCATGGTTATGATGTATGGAGAAAAAGGAAAATACTGGGGTGACATGGAGAAGCCCGTAGAGTCTATTCTCCCTGGAACAGAAGCTATTTACTGGATAAAGCCGGGATACACATCCAATGAAAATGATGAATACAATAAAAACACATTTTGGACAGGCCTGGAGAATCAGATGGCAGAATTCCGCTCTTCTATGAATCCGCTTCCGGAGGATATGTATGTTTCTACTTCCTACGAAGCCAGATTATATGAAGAAACAGAAAAAGTAGTCGGTTATTTCTATAAAGAATACCTCCCAAGACAGATCTTTTTAGAGGAAGATGCAGATGCAGAACAGTTTGCCACGCTTCAAACCTCCCTGCAGGAATATGTAAAAACCTCCATGGCACAGTTTATCACCGGTGAACTCAGCCTGGATAAGGATTGGGATACCTATGTGTCAACCCTGGAAAGCTATAACGTAGAAACTTATACACAGTTGTATCAGAAAGCATACGATTTATACTACAAAGCAAAATAGTGAGGTTATGATGATATTAAACGCGGAGTGGAATGACAGAATACAGCATTGGATCAGAACCCTGAAGGCAGATTTTTATACACCAATAGAAGAAATTCATTTTGAAGCACACAGAACAGACAGGCACTATGAGTATAAGGAGCTGAAAAGCCTTGCATTTGAAGCCGTGAATCCTGGTTATACATGGGGAGAAACATGGGAATACTGCTGGTTCCGCGGGAAGATTACGCTTCCCGGGGAAGCGCAAGGCAAAAAAATTGTCCTGAATCTCCAGCCCCGGGGAGAGTCTGCACTATTTGTAAATGGACAGGAATTTGGTACATACCGGGCTGACTGGGTAGCGCATCCCCACCATTTTATGGTAGATAATATTCTGGCGGAAGAAGGGCTGGCTGGGAACATCTATGAAATTTGTATGGAAACTTATGCAGGTCACTATTTTCCTAATTGTGAAACCGGGTATTGTGCCACAGGTCCGGTGCTCCCAGGCAGCTTTCAGGATCCGCAGAAGGAGGGGGAAAGAAGGGTTCTGGGGAAATCCACCTATGGCATCTGGAGGGAAGAGGCATACCAGCTTTTTCTGGATGTGAATACCCTCTTTCATTTGCTTGAAGTGCTGGATGGAAGTTCTTTGCGGGCTTATAAAATTGCAGAGGCATTAAAGCGCTTTACCTATGATGTGGATTTTGAACAGGATGAGTCCGGCAGGGCGGTATGCTATGCCAAGGCGAGGCTGCACCTGCAGAAAGTGCTGGCTGCAGAAAACGGCACAACCGCACCGCGTTTCTGGGCTGTTGGAAATGCACACCTTGATCTGGCATGGTTATGGCCTCTGGAGGAAACAAAACGGAAAACAGCCAGAACCTTTGCGGCACAACTGCGGCTTTTGGATCAATATCCACAGTACCGGTTTATACAGAGCCAGCCAGCCGCTTATGAAATGTGCCGGCAGCATTATCCCGGGCTTTTTCAGAGGATTCAGGAAAAAATTGCCCGGGGACAGTGGATAGCTGATGGAGCGATGTGGGTAGAACCGGATACGAATATGGCGGGAGGAGAAGCTCTGATCCGCCAGCTGCTTTATGGAAAGAAATATTACAAAGAGGTACTGGGGGTGGACAGCAGGGTGCTCTGGCTTCCGGATACCTTTGGCTATACCGCCGCACTGCCGCAGATTCTGTTGGGATGCGATGTTCCTTATCTGGTGACACAGAAAATCTTCTGGTGCTGTAATGATGGAGAACGCTTTCCGTATCATTATTTCTACTGGGAAGGACTGGATGGCAGCCGGGTAACCTCATTTTTGCCTACCAGCTATACATACCAGACAGACCCACAGGAAGTTGGGACGGTATGGAATGAACGGGAGCAAAAAGAGGATTTGGAGACCTTTTTGTTTCCGTTTGGATATGGTGACGGAGGAGGCGGACCTACCAGAGATCATATAGAATATGTGCTCAGGCAAGAGAATCTGGAGGGAAGTCCCAGAATGCAGATGGGGGCTCCGGAGGAATTTTTCAAAATGATGGATGCGGAGGGAGGCCCCGGACATACATACTGCGGAGAATTATATTTCAGCTCTCACAGGGGAACCTACACCTCACAGGCACAGGTGAAAAATCATAACAGAAGATGTGAGCTGGCCATGAGAGAAATGGAAATCTGGAGCAGCCTTGCATTGATACAGGGAATGGCGTGGGATCACAAACGGGCAGAAAGCTTATGGAAGTCGCTGCTGTTTCAGCAGTTCCATGATATACTTCCGGGATCTTCGATTGAAAGGGTCTATCAAGAAACAGAGGCAGCACATAACTCCATTTTAGAAGCAGCGGCGGAAATGACCTATAAGGCGGCAGCTTTTCTGACTTCGCAGGGAGAGGACATAACCGTATTGAATTCGCTGTCATTTCCAAGGAATGTGTTGGTGGAACTTCCGGAAAGATATAAAGATGGTGCCGTTACTGCAGAGGGAAAGGCAGTACCAGTCCAGAAGGATGAAAACCGGGTATTGGCATGTGTGCAGCTCCCGTCATGCGGATGGATTACCCTGAAAGCCTGCAGTTGTGAAAATGAGGTGCCGGAAGAAAGGGCTGTGGAAATAAAGCAGCCGCGAGCCTGTGCGTGGCTGGATGAAGCCGGCTGCCATATGGAAAACGAATATGCTTCAGTTCTGATTAATGAATGCGGACATGTGATTTCTTACATACTGAAATGCTCAAAAAGAGAAATGGCTGCCGGAGAAATGAACAGACTGAGGCTGTTCAAGGATGTGCCGAGACATTTTGATGCCTGGGATATTGACGACAATTATCTGGAGCAGGAGACAGATGGAGCATATGGGCAGGAGATTAAGATTATGTCCCAGGGACTTCAGGCAGTAGTGAAGGTCAGCGGGCGGATCAGTCAATCCACTTACGTGCAGTATATTCGTCTGGATGCCAATCAGCAGAGACTGGAATTTGAAACCATCATAGAATGGCAGGAGCTACACAGACTGCTAAAAGCAGCATTTCCCGTATCTTTATATGCGCTTAATGCAAAAAATGAAATGCAATTTGGCTATGTGGAACGCCCAACCCACCGTTCCCGTACTTATGACAAGGATCGTTTTGAGGTGTGCAATCACCGGTATACGGCACTTTGTGACAACGGTCATGGAGCAGCAATCCTGAATGATTGTAAATACGGAATCAGCGTGGAAGGAAATCAGATGGAGCTGACGCTGCTGCGGGCGGCTTCCAGTCCCCACATGCGTGCAGATAACGGAACCCAGCATTTTACTTATGCGTTTTATGCATGGGAAGGCAGCTTTGTGGAATCGGATGTGATTCGACAGGGGTATGAACTGAATGTAAAGCCTCAAATGATCAGGGGTACGGCATTACTTTTTGAGTTTATCCAAATGAATCGTAAAAATATTTTGATGGAGACCTTGAAGCCTGCAGAGGATAACAGCAGAGATCTGATTCTGCGTTTGTATGAGGCAGCAGGTGCAGCAGTTTCCACAGAGGTCAAAATTAATCAAAATGTAGAGAGTGCGTGGAGTTGTAATATGCTGGAGCAAAACCAGGAGGTATTAGAGGTCACAGATGGCGTACTTCGGTTGAACTTCAGAGCTTTCGAAATTAAGAACATCCGGCTGCGCATGTAGCCGGAATATCTGACAACACACGAATAGGGTGAAAATGAAGAATAAAAAAGTATATACCAGACTGATTATTACCTATCTGCTTGTTTTTTTAATTCCGCTTTTGCTGAATATTGTCAGCCTGGAGAATATTTCAAATGTCACAAAAGACAATATCAGCAAAAGTGTACTGGCGAACCTGACACATGCCAGAGATACAATTGATAACAATTTCCGTGAAATAGATACTATCGTATACAACTTGTCTGCAAATAATACCATAAAGGATATTTCTGCCCATATGAAGGAGAAGGATAAATATATCCAGATTTCAAAACTTTTGTCGGCCCAGGATTATATGAGTGCCATGCGTATACAGACTTTTGTGGAAGAATACTATCTGTTCCTTCGTGAGAGCCAGATGATTATCAGTCCGGATCACATTTTTCTGGACCAGTCTTCCTGTAAGGCTTTTTTTCAATATGACGGCATGGAGTGGGATGAATGGGAAAAACGGATGCAGGAGAGTTATTCAAAGCATATTTTCCCGGAAGCGGTCAGTATGCAGAACAGGAATAGCCAGAATATGATTTTGTATGTACAGTCTCTGATTACCTATTCCGGAGTAAAAGGAAATTTTGTATTCCCCATTAAAAGTCAGGCTATCAAATCTTTGCTTAAGGATCCATACGTGGCAAATGCCGGTTGGGCGTATTTGACAGATAAGGAGGGAAAGGTAATCTTGACCATTCCCTCTGCTCAGAATGAATTGGAACTGGTACCTGCCAAATATCTGGAAAACGGGCAAAGCATTCAGGAGGCAGAGATGGGTGGCCGAAGTGTGGAGATTATACGTTCTGTTTCCGATGAAACCGGACTGTCTTTTGTAGCGGTGCTGCCACAGGAATACATATCTGCCCAGATTACGGATGCGCAGCATAAAACAGTTTTACTGATTATGCTGGCTGTAGTTTTGGGAATCGCCAGTATTCTTCTGGTTTCCTGGCATCGTGGGAGAAAGGTTGACCAGATGCTGCAAATGCTGTTTAAAATGGAGAACAAGGAAGACAAGTCGATGAAGGGAGATGAAATGAGTTACATTTCAAATTCCCTCAGGCAATTGATCCACAGCAATACCAATCTGAAAGACAGCATTCGGGAGAAGAAGCTGGTGACCAGGGGGCTTCTTCTGGAAAATCTTCTGTGCGGGATGGAGAGCAGGCTGGACAGCAGCCTGGAGGAATATGATATCTATCTGACAGGTAAAAAAATTCTGGTGATTGCATTCCAGATTCATGCGGATACCCTTACGGCAGATCAAATGTATGCCACTGAATCAGCATTATATAAACAGGTGATTCAAAATGGACTGGAGGAGATGATACCGGGGACAAAGTATGCCTGTGATATGGATATACGTGCAGGTGCAATGATCTGCACCATGGATCAGTCCTATGAATTGAATAAGGCAGAGATGAAAGCACAAATGGAAGAACTCCTGGATGCCCTGTGGGAAAAATACGGGATTCGGGCTAGAATCGCCGTAGGAAATCTCTGTGAAGAAATCTCACAGATTAGTAAAATTTACGACAAGATATATGAGATGCTTCAATATGGACCCGTTTCTGACCGGAATGTGCTGTTCTATGAAAATTATGTCAATAGCAATGAATATTATTATTTCCCGGCACCACTGGAGGAAAGACTTGTAAATGCAGTGAGAACAGGGAATGCCAAAAGTATGCATGAGCAGTTGACGGAAGTTTATCAGGGAAATGTCATAGAGCACAATGTCAGCCCCGCCATGATGCATTTTCTTGTAAATGATCTTCAGTGTACGGTGTTTAAGGTACTGCATAATCTGAATGGGCAGATTGATATTGAAGAGGAGGAACTTTACCGGCAGATTGAACAGCTAAACCGGGAAAGCGATATTCTGCTGCGTTTCCAGCGGATTAATAATATATTTAAATTTATTTGTGAAAAGGTTCAGGATGAAAATAATGTAAGAAGTGATCGTCAGGTGGAAAAAATTAAAGAATATATCAGCAATCATTATAGCAGCAGCGATATGAGCCTGACGAAGATTTCAGATGATTTTGGGTATGCCAGTACCTATTTTTCCAAGCTGTTCAAGGAACTGTTTGGAGAGAATTTTGCTACCTATCTTGAAAAGGTAAGAATCGAGCAGGTGTGTCTGATGCTTCAGACGAATGCCACCGTAGAAAAGATTGCGGAACAGACTGGTTATAATAGTGTCTATGTGATGCGTACAGCGTTTAAACGGATTAAGGGGGCAACACCAAACGAATACCGAAAGATGATTGCAAAAGAACCGGAAGAATAATTCATAATGAAAACAGAGGTAGTAAATAGATGGATAGAAACATAATAATTGACAGAATTCCCTATCAGTTCTGCGAAGGACCATTTTGGGGAAACGGAAATATGGGAGCGGTATTATACATTCGTGATGAAAAATTATGCATCTCGTTGGATCATATGAAGCTGTGGGAATTAAGAGAGACCCTTCCTGATGAACCCAAAGCCGTATTTCAGCAGATCTTGCAGCATAAAACGGAATATCTGAAGGGAAATCCGGAATATGTAGAGGATACGAATATTTTTGAAGAGCATATCGGAAGGACTAAGCTTCCGGCTCTGGCAGTTGAAATTGGAATTCCGGGAAAAGTAACCGGATTTTGTGCACGAACAAATCCAAAGCATGCGCAGTCTGTTATTTCTCTGGAACTGGATCACAAAAGAACCATGGAAGGACGTATCTGGCTGGATTCCTGTGTGAATATTCTGTATATGGAATGGAGCAGTGACATACAGGGGGAAGAAAAGGGGTTAGAGATTCATGCGCTTGGCTGGGATCTGGAATCTCCAAGACTGAAGCCTTTGAAAAACTGGAATTATGAGCCATGCATCCAGATAGAGAAGGGGGATACCTTTACCGTAAAGCAGCATTTCGGCAAAGATATGTCAGCGGTACTTTGCGGCCGTCAGAAGCAGCTGCAGCAGGGAATTGCCCTGGCAGTTGGAATTAATGCGGGAAATCTGGAAGAGGAATCCTGTATGAGTGCGGCAGGCGAGAGCCTGGCGGAGGATTATCTTGCCAGAACAGAATGTTATCTCAAGAGTCATGAGAAGGATTGGAATGCCTATTGGTCTGGTTTTGGGATAGAGGTGCCAAGTGAAAGGCTGCAGGAGGCTTTTGAGCAGGAAATGTATAAGCTCTACTGCAATGAAAGGGAAGATGCCTCCCCCATTACCCTTCAGGGAGTATGGAATCCGGACAACCGGATGCCGGCATGGTTCGGAGATCTGCACAATGACCTGAATGTGCAGTCCTGCTATTGGCCTGCCTATAAAACAGGAAATGTAAAGCTGGTGCGTCCATATATTGATTATTATGCAAAAGCAATGCCCAGACTGGAGGAGCGGGCATGGAAGCTGTTTGGTATTAAAAATGCCATCCATGTACCCACTATGATGGCGCCGGACGGAACAGGAGCTGCCTCTGAGTGGTGTTACTGGAATACGATTCTTGGACCGGAGCTGTTCGTAGCAGTGGATTTTACCTGGTTCTATGAATATAGCAGAGAACAGGATACCCTTAGAGATAAAATCTATCCTTTTATAGAGAAGGTAATTCATCTGTATCAGTCCATTGCTTATGAAAAGGAAGATGAATATTTACATATTCCGTTTACCCAATCTCCGGAGGTAGACCGGGATGGTCATATGCTGATGGCGGATGATTCCACGTTTACGTTATCCTGCCTGCATTATTTGTGCCGGAAAATGGAAGGTTATTCAAAAGTTCTCGGCAGGGATGGAAGTAAATTTTTGGAATGGGAACGCCGCCTGGCGCCAGTAGTTCCCACGGGAAAAGGATTTTCACTGTTTGACGGGATCGAGGTGTTTGGCTCACACCGTCATTTTTGCCAGATGTACCCCATTTATCCCTTGTGCCAGGAGTCCCATAATGAGGTGGCAAATCGTTCTCTGGATACGGCAGTCAATCAGGGATTTTTGGAATATGCGGCTTTTTCATTCCCATATATGGGAATTATGGCAGCCAGATGCGGAAGAGGAAATATGTGCCGTACCATGTTGGAAATCTATTGCATGGTTTTTAGATCCCGCAATTCTTTTACGGTAAATGGAGATCCCTATCAAAACGGAGTTCTGCGGATATCTGACACCAACGCAGGAGAGAGCTCAGATGCATTTACACTGGAATCGGGCTTCTTTATTCCTGCCGCTCTATGTGAAATGTTTGTACACAGAGCAGAAAGTGGAATATGGCTGATGATGGGGATGCCGGATGAATGGAAGGAATGCAGCTGCCGTGGACTTACGGTAGAGGGCGGACACCGCATATCTCTGGAGAGAAGGAATTATCATATGAGAAGAGCCGTGATTCATACGGCAGAGGAGGAAACCCTGATACTGCATTGGAAGGAAGAAAACCATTTGAAGTGTATCATGAGAAATGGTGAAGAAATAGTCACTTATGGAAACGGAACCTGCTCGATTTATGTGCGTCCCGAAGAGGAATGGGTACTTGAGTTCCTGTGATTGTATTCAAATTTATTCCGGCTTAAAATAATGGAAGAGACAGGAGTATAAGTTATAATGAAAAATCTGCATTTAATCTGTAATGCCCATATTGATCCCGTATGGCTGTGGGATATGGAAGAAGGAATATCCACAGCCCTGTCAACCTTTCGTATGGCAGCTGCTTTCTGTGAAGAATATGACGGACTGGTGTTTAATCATAACGAGGCACTGTTATATGAATGGATCGAGGAGTATGAACCCAGGCTGTTTGCCCGCATCCGCAGTCTTGTGGAAAAGGGCAGATGGCATATTATGGGAGGCTGGTATCTGCAGCCGGACTGCAATATGCCAAGCGGCGAATCCATTCTTCGGCAGATAGAGTTGGGAAGAAACTATTTTCGGGAAAAGTTTGGTGTAACAAATACTACGGCAATCAATTTTGATTCCTTCGGACACAGCAGAGGGCTGGTACAGCTTTTGGTAAAGGCCGGATATGAGTCGTATCTGTTTTGCCGTCCGGGGCAGGGAGACTGCTTGCTGCCGGAGGATGATTTCATCTGGGAAGGATTTGACGGATCCAGAGTGATGGCCCACAGATCGGATACCTATGGAACCCTGATGGGAGAAGCAGGAAAGACTATACACAAATGGCTGAAAGAACAAGGGATGAATCCAAATCTTCAGATCGGATGCATTTTGTGGGGAGTGGGTAATCATGGAGGCGGACCATCCAGGATAGATCTGGAAGAGATCGGGCGAATGATGATGGCAAAAAATCCGGATGTGAAATTATCCGTATCCGCTGTGGATTCATCAGATGAGCCACAGTGGAATCTGATTCACTCTACGCCGGAAGCCTATTTCTCGGAACGCAGACAGTTGTGCATGAATTCCGGGAAAACAGAACCGATCGTGAAAAAGGATTTGAATGCCTGGTCTGTGGGCTGTTATACATCCCAAATACGCATCAAGCAGAAGCACAGAGAGCTGGAAGGGGAATTGTCTGTAACCGAGAAGATGCTGTCACAGGCTGTTGCCCTGGGACTTCTCGCTTACCCGGAGGAAGAGTTACAGGAGGCACAAAAAGCATTGCTGTTTTGTGAATTTCACGATATTTTGCCGGGCACAGCTATCCGGTCCGCAGAAGAAAGAAGTCTGCAGACCTTAAGCTTTGGATTGGAAATCGTAAAAAAGTGGAAGCGCAAGGCTTTTTTTGCCTTAATGAATGGAGAAGAACCGGCTCAGGAGGGAGAGTTTCCTGTGTTGATCTACAATCCGCACCCCTTCCCGGTGGAACGGGATTTCACCTGTGATTTCCAGCTGGCAAATCAGAACTGGACAGATAAATATGCGCTGCCATATATTACCCGGAATGGAAAAGAACTCAAAAGCCAGGTGGAAAAAGAAGCCTGCAATTTGAATCTGGACTGGAGAAAGCGAGTGACCTTCCATGCTGTTTTGGCACCGGCTTCTATGAACCGTTTTTCTGCCGGAATCCGGATGACAGAGCAAAGACCGGGAAATGCACAGAATCAGGCACTTGAGATTTCTAATGAGCAGATTGTATTTGACAATGGTACGCTATATGCGGCTGTAAACTGCAAAACAGGCCTCCTGGATGCTTACCGGGTAAACGGAAGAAATTATCTTAAAACAGGAGGATGTGCCCTAACGGTCATGAAGACGGACTGTGATCCATGGGGAATGAACCGCAAAAGCTACCAACAGGAGGAAGGGCGGTTTGTCTTGATGGAAAAGGAGGAAGGGAGCCGCTTCAGTGGAGTGTACAATGATTGCCATGGCAGGGCAGGAACGGTGATAGACAGCGTGCGGATTATTGAAAGTGGTCCCGTCAGAACTGTGGTAGAGGCTGTATTTTCCTATGAAACCTCCAAGGCCTGTATCAATTATATTCTTCCTGTTTACGGAACTGCCGTTACGGTAGAAGTAAAGGTTAATTGGACAGAGAAGGGCAAGTTTTTAAAATTTGAGATCCCCACCTGTCTGAAAGAAGCCAAAGGGCGCAGCGAAACGGTCTGCGGTGTAATGGATCAGGAGACGGATGGGAAAGAAAAGGTTTTCCATCGCTGGTGCGGGCTATGGGACGGGCAAGAGAATTCTGCTCTGACCGTACTGAATATGGGCAATTCCGGCGTAGATTTTATGGATGGAACCATGAGGATATCGCTGATTCACTCTGCCGTATATTCTGCTCACCCAATTGGAGACAGACCCCTTCTGGTTCAGGACCGTTACCTGCCTTACATAGATCAGGGAGAACGGGAATTTTCTTTTGTGATACAGGGAGGAAATGGCTCCGAACGTCTGGAGCAGGTGATGAATGAAGCCATTGTGTTCCAGGAGGCGCCGGTTGTACTGCAGGCATTTCCCTCAGGAGAAGGAAAGAAGATGGGAAGCGTCATATTAGTGGATGATCCCGCTGTAATTCTATCTTCCTGGAGAAAGGCTGCCGGTCAGGAGGCTTATGTGATTCGCCTGTTTGAAAGCACAGGACGCAGGCGAAAGGTGAAGGTATGCCTTCCGCTGGACGGGTATGAGCAGGAGCTTGAGCTGAAGCCCTTTGAGCTTAGAACCTTTCAATGGACACCGGGGGCGGTTGGATTAAAAGATTGTGATATTTTTGGAAAAGCGATGGTTTCCGGTTCCATCGTGCTGTGAAACAGCTTTGCAGCGACAACCTGAATCCAATACCCCAATTACTGAGATTTCAGCCCCACGTTCTGCGGCAGAATAATTATAACTGTTGTACCCACACCTGCTTCACTCTCGATCACCAGGGAGCCGCCGCATTGCAGCATGAGCCGGCTGCGTACATTTTCGATTCCCACGTGTGTACGTCCATCCTCTTTCGGAATCTCCAAATCAAATCCAAGTCCGTCATCACGGATGGTAATCATAATGTTATCGTCAGTTCGCTCACTTTTAATACGCAGCGTACCCCCGGATTTTCTCCTGATAATTCCATGCCGTACTGCATTTTCCACGATTGTCTGGACCGTAAGAGGGGGAAGCAGAAAGTCCTGATACAGAATCTCGGTTTCGATATGCAGCTTATTCGGAAACCGCATCTTTTCCAGATACAGATAATTGTTCACATGAAACATTTCCTTCTCAAAAGAAATCAGCTGTTTGTCCATCAAAGAATCCAGATTACCCCTGAGATAAAAGGAAAAACGCTCTAATGCTTCTGAAGCCCGGGCAGGTTCTGTGTCACAGAGCTGTTTGATACCCTGCAGGGCATTAAAGAGAAAATGGGGCTGTACCTGGCTGAGCATCACGGAAATACGATTTTGGTTTAACTCATTTTCAAGGATAAGGGCACGTTTTTCACTGTTCATACTCTCTTTGATCCTTCGTATGGTATAGATTTCCTCAATCAGGGAAAAGGAGATTAATCCCAGTCCCAATAGAATGGCGGCCTCTGAAAACTGCACATATCCATTGATTAATTCTAAAACTGCACAGACTGCCAGAGGGAAAATGGCTTTCAGTAATTGGGCAGATTCTCTGTTGTTCAGCCTGCGTGTTTCGTAAAACAGGCAGAAGATTACCCACAGTGCAATGAGCAGGTCCAGAATGGAGAAATAATTAATGGCCGTATAGAGATCCTGTATAAGGAATATCTGATTCAGCATTGCAGCAAGGGTGACAAGCATCAGAAGGCCGGTACAGTATAATAAGGATTGCTTTCTCCAGCCGGAGAGATGTTCAGCTGCAAATAGTACAACAAATACTGCGATTCCCTGCATGGAAAAGGCATAAAGGACATTCAGAAATACAGGAAAGGGCAAAACCAGCGTAGGGGCAGGAGACAGGGTATAGAACCAGATGGAGGAAAACAGTGTAACCAATCCAAGCCACAGAAAACGGCGTGCACCTTTAAGTTTCAAAATGGCACATTCCAGAGCAACGATTAGCAAAAATAACGTCAGGAACAGAAAAATCGTACCGATGCTCATCGTCCACCCGTCATTGCTTACTGCTTTAAACAACATCATTCGTTCATCACCGGTATGCATTTGCCGGAGTAATTCATCAAACTGAATCATATAGGCATTCCCATAGAGATTGCCAAAATTTAATTCCACACTGTCGCTGGAGGTAATGCCCGGTGAAACAATGGTAACCCACTGTTTCCCAACTGCCTGGGTGGGATTTCCCTGGCTTCTTACAGGTCCGGTAGCATAAATTTCTTTACCGTTTATGCTAAGGGAAACACGCATATGGTCGATGTTAATAAAGATCTTATCTCCCTCCGGAATATCCCTGCTGAAGTAACCACGCACCGTAATATCCCTTAGATCCTTATTTTCAAAATCAGTCTGGTGGGTTAAAGTCTTCCAGGGGCCGCCTTCTTCACTGTATTCCCCGATGATTTCTACAGGAAATAACTTTCCATCCACTTTCATTTGCTGGTCAAAGCGAAACAATGTGGTGAAAAGTATGACTGCCGTTATGGAAACAGCAGCAGATAGAATGATCAGTGTAACTCGTAATAGTAAGGTATTTTTATTGGAATAATGTTTTATATACATAGTGGTCCTTCCTCATTGTATATCTGCTGCAGAAAATGTATTGGGAATCCTCTTTGCCAGATAAACGTTAAGTTTCAATTGTGTCTGTTTTTGTTTTATATTTTATATTACTATAATACAATAGGCTTTGCAATAAACATATCATTCATTAATTAGAAGATAAATAAGTACAGAAAAATGCAAATAATTTATCTTATATATCTTGTAACTTCCAATGTTACCTGCTATACTTTGCCTAATATGAGATTTGCAGCAGAGCTGTCGGTCATAATTCATGATATTTACGTTACGTAACATTTTAACTGACAAATAGCTGATATTATGGCTTTTTGTAAAAATATAACAGATAGGGAGGAAACATATATGTACAAACTATGGGAAGAACTACAGAAACTGAAAAATTACCGCTGGATTGAACTTTCGCATCCCCTGAACAACACTAGCCCTTATTGGAGCGGTATACCGGAAGGAGCAGTGGAGCTTTCAAAAACGGTATATGACTGGGGCAATGAATTGGAGTGTCTGATTCAGTCTTTCAAATTTCCGGGTCAGTTTGGTACGCATATTGATTTCCCAGGGCATTTTATTAAAGGGGAAGCTTTATCGGAAGCATATTCCGTTAAGGATATGGTATTTCCATTAGTGGTTATTGATATTTCGGATAAGGTAAAACAAGATGTGCACTATGCGGTTACGGTAGAGGACCTTAAAGCGTATGAAGAAAAATACGGTGAAATCCCGGACGGGGCCTTTGTGGCACTGTATACGGGATGGAGTTCCCGCTGGCCGGATATGGATGCCATTTCCAATTTCGATGAAAATGGCGGTGAACATTTTCCGGGATGGTCTATGGAGGCGCTGCAGTATATTTACGAGGTGAGAAATGCTGCAGCAAACGGCCATGAGACACTGGATACTGATGCATCCGAGCTGGCTGCACAAGCAGGGGATCTTGCATGTGAACGCTATCTTTTGAAAAAGGGTAAGCTTCAGGTGGAGGTAATGTGCAATCTGGACAAAGTCCCTCCTGCGGGAGCCGTAGTCATTGCGGCATTTCTTCCCATTGAAGGAGCAACGGGGCTTCCGGTGCGGATGTGGGCGATTGCAGAATAGTTTTTATACCTGACGGATCCCATTGGGCGGTATGAAAGCGCTGGTTGTATTTTGGATGAATGGGATTCCATCTTAAAAAATTCATGACAAAAGATGAAAAAGAAGATTATCTTGGTCAGAGTATATCTTTTGATGAAGTGAAGCAGTGGTATGATGGTTATTATCTGAGCGATAGTAAAAGCCTTTTTAATCCTCGTTCTGTAAGTAAAGCTTTAATGTGCGGTATGTGTTTGAATTACTGGACGGAGACCGGGCCTATGAATGAGATTGCAGACTGCATCGAACATAACGTAGATGAAGTGCGGGAAGATATTGTGAAAATGGTAGCAGGAATTAAGGTACCTGTGAAATTAAAAGGATATAGTGCATCAGAATTACAACTGGATACCAGGGATGAAATTTTATCAGCTATGGTGGTCTATGGTTTCTTATCCTATCATGATGGTTATCTGTGTATTCCCAATTATGAATTAATGGAAAAATACCAGGATGTTTTGACCAGGAAGAGCATGGGTGAAGTGAAGAAGATTGTAGATCGCTCAAAAGAGATGCTGGAAGCAACTCTGGCTTTTTAAGCCAGCTATCATTGAAAAGCTGAAATTGATCTAGATGGCGGGAGAATAGAATTTATAAAAATTTCAAACAAACGGACCCCTTCCGTAATGTCTTGCATATAAATAAAAAGAACGCTTAAACTTACCGGAGATTCAATATGCATCACTTTATTTCACAATCGTTAGAATTACATCTGTTTTTTGCACGAATCATGAAAGAACATTCACTGTTTCTTGAAGCAGGGTTCATGAGAAAAGATGCGGCATGTATCAGGACAGCATCATGCTACAGAATACAATTTGAAAATTTATTAGCAGAAACTGCAAGAATCAGCGATGGGATTATCAGCTGTGAAGTTTTGGAGTCCTGTGAAATTGTAACGCCTTATACGTTACTTGCAGAAAAGAAGACCCAGCATCTTACAGGAATCCCAATCAATAGTAACATTACCCTGATTGAGCATCAGCTTAGGTGTAACTGTGAGGTTTGTAATGTGAAAGAGATAGAAAAACGGACGAGAGCATTAAACCGAAGAGCCCTGGAGCTGGTAAGCGGATTAATCGATTTCAAAGAGAATATTCTAAAAGATGTTAATACATGCCGGCTTTTTACAGCCAATTATCCGTTGCTCATTCAGCATATCATCCGGGAAGCAAAGTTATATCAGTCATTTTTAAGGGAATTAGAGTGTGAAGGTACCATATGTCCTGAAAACAGAAGAGAGATGGAATTATTCTGGAATCAGATTATGATGGAACATGCCTTGTTTATCCGTGGATTACTGGATCCTTCAGAGGCGGAACTCATAGAAACTGCGAATAATTTTGCGAATGAATATGCCTGTCTTCTGGAAGAAGCCAATACAAAGAATTGCATGACAATGGATGAACTTACCCAGAGAACACTGGAGGAAACCTGCAGATACCGTGATTTTAAAGAAGCCGGAACAAAAGGAATTTCTGATTGTGAGATTTCCTCCATTATACTTCCGCTCCTTGCAGACCATGTACTGAGGGAAGCGAACCACTACCTGAGATTATTGCAGGAACAGGATTAGATAAAATGAAAATAAGAAGTATAGAGCGGAAGTGACGATCCGCCCATATACTTCTTATTTTTATGCAATAACCCAGAAACATCTGAGGGCCATTCATATTGCAGATAAATAATGGACTAAGATCCGCTTGTTAAGTATACACTACTGAAAAAGGAGGTTTAGAATGACGATGGTATTTAAAGGGAGATTTGAAGATATGGTTATGATCATAACCGGTGCATCCAGAGGAATTGGGAAAGCAACGGCAAAAAGAGCGGCAGCAGAAGGAGCAAAGGTGGTATTAGTTGATGTACGGGCAGAACAGGGAGAAGAGGTGCTGCGGGAGATAAAGGAAAGCGGAGGAGATGGGATATTCTTAAATCTGGATATTTCTACGGAAGAAAATGCAGAAAGGATGGTACAGGAAACAGTGGCTCATTATGGAAAACTGGATATCGCGGTTAATAATGCAGGAGTAATGGGAAACCCCGGTCCTTTGCATAACTTAAAAAAAGAAGATATGGATTTTACAATGGCAAATAACTTTTACAGTGTATATTTTTGCTGCAAAAGTGAGCTGTCTCAATTCTTAAATCAGGGCAGGGGCGGCGTAATTGTTAACAATTCTTCCATTGCAGGAGTGACAGGACTTCCTGGAAATCCTGCTTATGTAGCTTCAAAACATGCAGTAAATGGACTGACTAAGAATCTCGCCCTGGATTATGCACGTTATGGTATCCGTATTAATTCCGTAAATCCTGCAGGTACGGCAACCCCTATGGTAGAGGAAGCCTATGCATTTGTAATGAAAAAGCAGAAAGAGGCTTTGGATGCGGGATTAGATCCGAAAAAAGCGCAGTCCATGGCAGGGCAAAAAACGAAGACCATGCAGGAAAGAGAAGCGACGGCAGAGGAACAGGCAGCATCTATTTTGTTTTTAGTTTCAGAGGATGCGACGCATATGACAGGTGCCGTGGTTCAGACTGATGGCGGATGGACTTCGTTTTGATTTTGAAGTCAGGGGTATGATCTACCAATCATTCTACCAATCATGCCCGCCGCTTAAATTTTGAAGAAAATCTTTTATATAGTACAGAGCAGCTCCGGTAGCCACGGTGCTGCTTTTTCTCTTTCCAAGTGACAGGAATGTATCCGCTTCGGGAAATGCTGTAGTTTTCTGCATGCGGGCATGGAGATATTCCAGATCCTGCTCGTTCATGTAAGGTGCCAGATGTCCGCCCAGGATTACCTCGCTGTCGATTACCATGTGAAGATTATTAATTGCCATGGCAAGATAATTGAGATAGCGTACCCAGCGGTCTTCCTGTTCCCGGCTGCCGGCATTTTTCGCTTCGAAGAAAGCATCCAGATCTTCGTTTCCGGAATCCCCATTTCCGGCAAGCAGGGCATTGGCAGAACAATAGCATTCCATACACCCCATTTGTCCGCAGTAACAGGGAAGCCCCCCCGGAACAAGGGTCATGTGTTCGATTGTGCCGCTCCGACCGGTGCGCCCGCTCTGTATTTCCCCATTGATTATAATTGCACCGCCCAGATGGTACCCAAGTGAAAAATATACCGCGTGTGAAAGCTTTGGATGATCCCAGAGTTCTGTCATGGCAGCGCACTCTGCGTCATGTACAAAACGGCAGGGATAGTCCAGGTGTTCTTCAAACGAGGAAATGGATAAACCGGTACAGTCCAGAATCTTTCCATAAATAATGTTCCGGCTGTCCTGGGATACCAGCCCCTGGAGTGCAAATGCAATGCCAAGAACATTTTTACTTTCAATTTCCTGCTCCAGGATAAACTGTCTGATTTCCGTGCTGACCTCTTTGAAATAATCTGCAGAATCCCGGAATGGAATCCGGCATATTTTCTGAAACCAGATATGCCCATACAGATTCAGAACAGCAATGGTCAATTTGTTTTTTAAAATTTCCACACCGATGGAAACTCTGGCAGAAGGGGTAATGGTATATGCAACTGCCTTTCTGCCAATCTGGGACTGAAGCTGTCCGCAGGTCTCAATAAAGCCTTCTTGCAGAAGCATATTCAGATGCTGTGTTACAGTAGGAAGACTCATTTGCAGTGCATTTGCAATGGATTGCTTTGAACATTTATCATTGGAATAGATATAATGATAAACGTCAGAATAGTTCATTTTTTTTATGTCGGTAAGAGAAAATTTTTCCATAATAACTCCTTATATAAAAGTAAAACGTGGATTTCACTTCGTTATGTAAAATAGATTTGCAAAATCATTATAGCATATAATTTTATGTAAAGTAATTAGAAAAAGACTTTTGGTAAAATTATCTAAAAAATATAACACAATTTTGAGTATTATTCCATCTTGCACAAGAAGATAAAAAGAGCTATTATGTAATTACATTTTAGAAAATCATTTTATAAAATGAATATGTATAAAATGAAAACGAAAAAAGAAACTACATAAAACGGTAGGAAGGATGGAATGGATATGGGAATTATTGAAAAGATGAGACTGGACGGTAAAAAAATCTTTGTAACAGGAGGAGCAAGAGGAATAGGCAAATCGGTTGCCACGGCATTTGCACAAGCGGGAGCAGATCTGGCAATTGTGGATGTGGATATGGAAGAGGCGAAAAGAACGGCTAACCAGCTTGCCGCAGAAAATGGAGTAGAAACAATAGCGGTTAAAACGGATGTAACAAAACCGGACGAAGTTGATGCGATGATAGAAACCATATTAAGCAAATTTGGAAGGCTGGATGTTGCTTTTTGCAATGCGGGTATCTGTATGAATATCCCGGCAGAGGAGATGACATACGAACAGTGGAAAAAAGTGATCGACATCAATCTGACCGGCGTATTTTTAACGGCACAGGCAGCGGGAAAAGTGATGTTAAAGCAGGGCGGCGGTTCCATCATTAATACGGCGTCCATGTCTGCACATATTGTAAATGTTCCGCAGCCGCAGTGTTCCTATAATGCCTCAAAAGCGGGTGTAATTCAGCTGACCAAATCACTGGCAATTGAATGGGCGAAGAGAAATGTACGGGTTAACAGTATCAGCCCGGGATATATCGGGACCGAACTGACCCTGAATTCACCTAGCCTGCAGCCTCTGATTGAACAGTGGAATGCCATGGCGCCACTTGGCAGAATGGGCAGGCCGGAGGAACTCCAGTCTATCTGTGTCTATCTGGCAGGAGATACCAGCTCCTTTACAACCGGATCTGATTTTGTTGTGGATGGAGCATTTACCTGTTTCTAGAACCAGTAAAAATGAACAGTTTAAAATCCCACAGGAGGAAGAAAGATGAATTATTTATTAGGAACGGATATCGGAACATCCGGAACAAAAACTATTTTAATGGATACCGAGGGGAAATTGATAGCCCAGAACCTGCAGGAATATGATGTGCTGACCCCTAAACCATTATGGGCGGAGCAGTGGCCGGATGTATGGGCGGATGCAGCGTTGGCATCCATTAAGAATACAGTAGCGGAATCGGGAGTGAATCCCCGGGACATCAGGGGAATTGCAGTCAGCGGATTATATGGAGGATCCGGAATTCCACTGGACGAACGGATGAACCCGGTCAGACCGTGTATGATCTGGATGGACAGACGTGCAGATGAAGAGACTTCCTGGGTGCTGGAGAAGATTGGAGAAGAAAAACTGCTTGAAATCACACACAACGGGGCAGATCCCTATTACGGCTATACTAAGATTCTATGGATGAAGAACCATGAACCGGAAAACTGGGAAAAGACCAAACTGTTTCTCCCTCCAAATGACTATGTAATATATAAAATGACAGGGAAAATTGCCATTGATTATTCTTCAGCGGGAAATATCGGAGGCATATTTGATATGAACCGGAGGGAGTGGTCTGAAGAAATGATGGAAGCCATGGGAATTCCCATGTCAATGATGCCTCAGAAGATTGTGGAGTCCACGGATATTGTAGGAGGACTTAAAAAAGAGCTGGCGATGGAACTGGGACTGTGGGAAGGAATGCCGGTAATTGCAGGAGGAATTGACTGCGGAGCTGCGAATATAGGCCTTGGTGTTTTTGATTCCGGTATCTATGCAGCAGCCATCGGAACTTCCATGTGCGCAGCACTGATTTCGGATAAACCGGTAAAAGGAAAAGGCCTGATCGTATGGCCCTATCTGTATGATGCTAAGAAATTATCCTATTATTTTGCAGGAGGAGCTACTGCAGGGGCGATAGTGAAGTGGTTCCGCAATACGATCTGCCAGTTCGAAGCTGAGGCGGAAAAGGCAGGCGGTCCAAAGGCATACGACGTATTAAATGCAGAAGCAGAAAAGCTTCCAGCAGGAAGTGAAGGGCTTGTGGTGCTGCCCTATTTTATGGGGGAAAGAAGCCCTGTCTGGGATTCCGATGCAAAAGGTACTATCCTGGGACTGTCACTGACCCATACAAAGGCACATCTGTACCGGGCATTTTTGGAAGCAGTGGCATATTCCCTTAGAAATGCCATGGAGGCTACCGGTGAATATCTGGGTGAATACATTCTGCTGGCAGGGGGAGTTACCAAGTCAAAGGTATGGAGACAGATCTTTGCGGATGTAACAGGATATCCAGTAGTATGCCCCATCTATGATGTGGAAGCAAATATGGGGGATGTAATGCTGGCGGGTATCGGAACCGGTCTGCTTACCTATGAGCAAGTGAAAAAATGGCAGGTTCTGGATGAAAAAATAATGCCTGATCAACAAAACCACGAAAAATACAATGCGTATTACGGTGTTTACCAGTCCATATATGAAAATTTAAAAGAAGATATGAAAAAGCTGTCAAAGATATAAATCAGTAAGTCTTTTGGAGGAGAATGATTATGAAAAAGTGGAGAAAAAGAGTGGGTTATGGAATCGGAGATCTGGGTTGCAATCTTGTATTCAGTACAATGGCTTCCTATTTGATGATATTTTATACGGATGTATTCGGCATATCGGCAGCAGTTGCCGGTACGCTGATGCTTGTTACAAAATTTATTGATGCTCTAACTGATACCGGAATGGGAATTATCGTGGATAAGACTCACACCAGATGGGGACAGGGCAGGCCTTATTTTCTGATTGGTGCTGTACCCTTTGCCATATTTACCATTGCGACTTTCTATATACCCGAGCTGGGAAGTGCAGGGAAAATCGTTTGGGCTTATATTACGTATTGTCTTCTCTGCACCGCGTATACCGTTGTAAATATTCCGCTGAATACAATTGTGCCAAGACTTACCTCTGACCTGCATGAGAGAAACTGCCTGGTATCCACCAGGATGATCTGTGCCATGCTTGGAACGGCCATTGTTATGACCATTACAGCTCCGTTAGTAGAGTACTTTGGAAAAGGCGACAAGGCCCGTGGATATTTAATTACCATGAGTTTGTATGGCATTGTGGCAATGATTATATTTGTTATTACTTTTCTCAGTACCAAAGAGGTCGTTCCTTCTACCGTACAGGAAGAAAAGGTAACACTCCGGGAAAGCCTGAAAGGACTGACAGACCAGAGCATATTATTTTTTATATTGAATTTTCTATATTTTGGACTGTATGTATTCCGAAGTACCACCGTAATTTACTATTTTACATATAATCTCCAAAAGACACAATGGCTGACCCTGGTGGGACTTCTTGGAATTCTTTCAGGACTTCCGATGCTGTTAGTTCTTCCGGCTCTTCAGAGAAAATTTGGAAAGAAGTGGGTGATGTATTTAAGTATCGTCATCTATATTGCAGGAGATATGATGATTTATATCGGCAGGTCCACTTCCTTTTTCCTGCTGGCAGGCCTTGTCGTTACCGGACTTGGAATTTACGGAATCTTTGGAGTGACCTTTGCCATTCAGCCGGATGTTATCGATTATTCGGAGTATAAAAAGAACAAGAATATATCAGGACTGATTGCAGCGTTCCAGGGATTCTTCGTGAAAGCAAGCATGGGACTTGCAAGTGCGGTGATTGGAGGAATATTGAAGTGGGGCGGCTATGCGGCGAATGAAAATCAGTCTCCAAAGGCTCTGGCATGTATTGAAGCAAGCTTTATCTGGATACCCCTGGGACTGTGCCTGGTAATTGGAATTTTGATGTATTTTTATAATCTGGATAGAAAAAGAGCGGAAATGAGCAGGGTTCTGGATGGAAGAAGAAACGGTCAACAGTCTGAATTTATGTGACGGTGACATCCACCCCTTTGCTTCTTAAGAGCTCCACCTTTTCTGGAGAAATCCCGTTATCCGTGATCAGGCAGGATACCTCATGATATTGCAGCAGAGAGACAGCTCCTTTCTGGGAAAACTTCTCGCATTCTGTTAATATTGTGGTGTGTTCTGCCTGTTCTGACATGGCACGGATGACCTCCCGGCGCATTAAATTACTTCCGGTAAAGCCAAAAATCTCCTGGAATCCGTCTATCCCGATAAAAAGTCTTTTTACAAAGAAAGTACGCACATTATGAATGGTTAACGGACCCACAACAGCCTGGGAATCTTTCTGGTAGGTTCCTCCCAGCAGAATGACCTGAACCGTGGGATAGTGGCGGATATACCCGGCAATAAATGCAGAGTTGGTAATGATAGTCAGATCTTTTCTGGTACGCGCCAGTTCATCGGCGAGCAGGATGCAGCAGGAACCGGATTCGATCATTAACGTTTCCCCGTCCTGTACCATGCCGGCAGCTGTCCTTGCTATCTGTTTCTTTTTTTCATAATGGAATGCCAGATGGTAATTCATATCTTCCCGGGAACCAAGAACCGCGAATCCATGTTCCCTTTTAATTAATCCCTTTTCTTCCAAGCTGTCCAGGTCTTTTCGAATCGTTACTTTAGATACGTCTAACAGGTCAGAAAGCCTGGCTACTTCTATTTTATTTTCCAGTGTAAGCAGTTCTAAGATTTTTTCTTCACGATGATTCATCTGGCATCCCCTTTCGTTTTGTATAAATTTTATTTATTATAACATAAGAAAAGCAGAAACGCAATCATTTGGTTTCGTAAGAAAGAGATATTGGATTCGAATAAAAAATTGCGATTATGGTGGTATCAAAAGAACTGAAAGACAGGGGGACAATGTAATTATAGAAAGTAATTAAAACTTACGAAAGAAATAAAAAATAGTTTCATTAGTAAATATGGTGTTGACAAACCTTAGAAAAAAAATTATAATCCTCTTATAGAAAAAGAAAGAGGAGATCAGTATGGAACTATTATTTGATACAGCCAATTTAGATGAGATTAAAAAGTACAGCCAGTATTATCCAATAACAGGGGTTACCAGCAATCCCAGTATACTTAAGGCAGAGGGGAATGTGGATCTGTACGGTACCCTTCGTGAAATCAGGAATGTTATTAGCATGGAAAAGTCTCTCCATGTACAGGTACTTGCGGAAGATGCAGATGGGATGCTAAAAGAAGCAGAGGCAGTTTTGAAAAATGTGGATGATAAAGTATTTATAAAAATCCCGACTACAGAAGAGGGATTAAAAGCAATGATGATGTTAAAATCCAAGGGAATCGGCGTCACTGCTACTGCTATTTATACAAAGATCCAAGGATTTATGGCAATTATGGCCGGAGCGGATTTCATTGCACCCTATTGCAACCGTATGGAAAATCTGGATGTTGATTTTGAAGAAACGATTGCAGATTTCCGTCAGATGATTGACGAAAATCAATCTTCCTGTAAGATTCTTGCAGCCAGCTTTAAGAATATCCGCCAGGTGAACCGTGCTTTTACAGTTGGTGCACATGCGGCTACGGTACAGCCAATGCTGATGCACAGTTCTTTTGAAATGGCGGCAGTGAAGAAGGCAGTGGATGACTTTAAAGCAGACTGGGTGGCAGTCAGGGGAGATGTTTCTCTTACTGATCTGTAGAGAAAATGTTTCGTATGAAAGCAGGAAGGAAGGTGGACTTTATGAAACAGTATTTGATTGCCCATGATCTTGGGACATCGGGAGATAAAGCAACGCTGTTTACTGCAGAAGGAGAGATGATTCGAAGTGCGGTGGTTTCCTATGACGTGGATTTCTCCGGAGATAAGCGGGCAGAGCAAAATCCTCTGGACTGGTGGAATGCTTTTTGTAAGGCAACCGGAGAGATTCTGGAAGGTATTCACCCTGAGCAGGTTTTGGCAGTTTCTTTTAGTGCCCAGATGCAGGGATGCCTTCCGGTAGATGAGCAGGGGAATCCCCTTCGGAATTCGATTATCTGGGCGGATCATAGAGCCGTGAAGGAAGCGGCCTTATTGGAAGAAAGACTGGGTGCAGACCGCATCTATGAACTGACCGGGCACAGAGTCAGTCCAAGCTACACCATTGAAAAGCTTATGTGGCTGAAAAAACATGAGCCGGATATCTATCAGAAAACTTATAAAGTACTTCAGGCAAAAGACTACATTATATTCCTCCTGACCGGAAAATTTGTCACGGATTATTCCGACGGTTCCGGCACCCAGGCGATGGACCTGAAAAAAATGGAATGGTCCAGGGAAATATTGGGGGCAGCAGAGATAGACGGTGATAAATTTCCGGAATTACATAACTCTACGGACATTGCCGGAAAAGTAACGGCAATTGCATCTTCTGCCTGTGGCCTGGGAGAGCATACGCTTGTAATCTGTGGAGGCGGAGACGGACCCTGTTCCTCAGTAGGGGCAGGATGTGTAAAGGATGGAGAATTGTTTACCACCTTTGGTACCTCTGCCTGGATTGGCGGGACTTCTTCGGTTCCCTTTGCAGACGAAGAGAAAATATTGTTCTGTTTTGCCCATGTAATTCCAGGAAAATACATGCCATGCGGGACAATGCAGGCAGCAGGAAGTGCTTATTCATATGTCCGCAGCGTAATTTGTGACGGAGAGGACTATGACTTGCTGGATGAACGGATGAAACGTTCCCCGGCAGGTGCAAAAGGATTGATTTTCCTGCCTTACCTTCTGGGTGAAAGAAGCCCCAGGTGGAATTCCGACACCAGCGGAGCGTATCTAGGGATTCATCCGGAGCATAAGAAGGATGATTATGTCCGAGCTTCGATGGAAGGCATAGCAATGAATCTGGAATTGATTTTAAAGGCATACCGCAGGAAAATGTCCGTTGATACGATGATACTGACCGGAGGCGGAGCCAAAAGCCCAGTAAATGCAGGGATACTGGCTGATGTTATGCAGGTAGATTTTCAGGTTCCGGATCATGTTGAAGAAGCGACCTCCATTGGAGCGGCTATGATCGCCGGTGTTGGTGCCGGGGTGTTTCAGAGTTTTGACGAAGTGGAAAAATTTCTGCACATCCGTCAAAGATATCAGGCAGACAAAGAAAAAGAGAACGTGTATCGTTTTGTAAAACAAAGATTTGAATTGGCTTATCAGGGGCTTTTACCTTTTTTTAAAGCTCACGAATGATAGTATCATAAATTTAATACGTTAACTGTGAAGGCGGTTTTGAGATTTCTATTTCAAAACCGCTTTTTGTTTATAATGGTAAATTATGCAATGATGTACTAGTACTACAGGGAACTGTTTCTTAAATTTGGGTTTAGCTGAGGAAAGACGCTTTGTATATGATAGGTAGTGTACGGAAAGAGAAGGAGCGAGCCAGGACATTGATTTGGAAGGCTTACCGCAGAACTGGTATTTTCTAACCTTCCCAGAGCCCTTTTTGGCGGCACGCGGGCATTCGCTCCGAAATCCTGATGCATTTCGCAGCTCACTGCCCGCTTACAATCCGATGGGAGCCAGTCGAATTGTATCCGCCAAAAAGCACTCTGGGAAGGTAAGTAAATACTCAGCTCTGCTATACGCCTTCCAAATCAATGTCCTGGCTCGCCCCTTCTCTTTCCGAGATAGCATTCGTTGATACAAAGCTGGTTTTCTCAGCATGATGGGACCCTGGGGTTGTGGCATGCTGGACGCTATTGGTGTAAAGCAGCTTCATCTTATCACTGTAGTGGGATTCTTCATTCTAATACAGTATATTTATGGTTATAGTACTTACATCCAGTTACTTCTGTGATAGGAAAGCAAGTAAAATTAAACTTTCTCCCAATTCATACTAAACTGTCCAAACACACTCTGCTGAATCCAAAAACGAACAGCTGGACACAGCCCCAGGGTCTCCACTCGGCTGAGAAAACCAGCTTTGTGGCGACAACCTGAATCCCGGAAAGATGGGTGTGGGAAACTGGTATGGGCGTAGGAAGCGTAGAGCAGAGCTGAGTATTTACTTACCTTTTCGAAGTGTTTTTTGGTGGATAGTATTCGACTGGCTCCCATCGGATACTAAGCGGGCAGTGAGCTGCGAAATGCATCAGGATTTCGGAGCGAATGCCCGCGTGCCGCCAAAAAGCGCTTCGGAAAGGTTAGAAAATACCAGTTCTGCGGCCAGCTGACGGAGCCCATGCCAGTTTCCCACACCCATCTTTCCGTACACTACCTATCATTTACAAAGCGTCCCTTAATCAGCTAAACCCCAATTTAAAATGAAATTGTTCGTTCAAGATGAATTGCTCATTTCGTGAATGCGGATATGAAGCACAATACATTAACGCAAAATTTTCGATTCTGTTCATTTATTAATCTAAAATTATTAGGGTAATTTTTTTAGTTTGCAAAATTAAGTAGCTTAAAAATAACAATAGTTTTAAATATATGGAAATAAATATGGAAAAAATATGGAAGGTTTCAGGAACAACTTGCCAAAAAAAATGAAGTATGATACTTTAAAAACATAAAACGTTCACGAACACGGAAGGCGAGATGTACTATGCGGGTTACAATTAAATCAATAGCAGAAGCAGTAGGTGTTTCAAGAGGAACTGTAGATAGAGCGCTGAATAATCGTTCAGGAATCAATCATGAAATAGCAGAGAAGATAAAAAAGACGGCAGAGGAGATGGGATACCGCCCGAATCTTGCCGCGAAAGCATTGGTAAAGACAAAAGTAGTGAAAAAAATAGGTATCATATTAAATTCAGAGGGAAATGAATTTTTTGATGAGGTCAAGAGGGGGATTGAAGATTCCCTGCAGGACTTATGCGAATTTGGTTTGGAATACGAGTGGCGGACAATGAAAGGATATGACGATAAAAGAGAAGAAGAGTTGATGGAGGAGTTGGAGGGGCTTGGGATATCCGGTCTTGTTATGACTCCGATTAACTCAGAAAGGATTATACGCAAAATTCACGAGTTCCATAAGAAAAATATTAAAGTTGTAGCGATTAACTCTGATGTTTTAAACACTGAACGGATTGCATATGTAGGATGTAAACACAAAAAGAGCGGAACAGTTGCAGCAGGACTGTTTGGGCTTATGAGTCAGGGGAGGGAAGAAACGGTGGCCATTGTTACAGGAAGTAAGCTGAACCTGGCACTGGAGAGAAGAGAGAGAGGATTTGTAGAAACGATAGAAAAGGATTACCCCAATATTAGGATTGTGGATATACTAGGGAATGATGATAGTGATGAATTGTCATATGAAGTGACAGAGAGACTATTAAAAGAGTATCCTAATTTAGACGGTCTGTGCTTTCTTGGTGCAGGGGTCAGCGGTGGGATTAAGGCGGTGCCCTCCCACAGAAATGCAAACTTCAAAGTAGTGACGTTTGACTTAATTGAGGCAGTGAAAAAGGGTCTGTCGAATAATTTGATTGCTGCTACAATCTTGCAGGAACCATATAAGCAAGGGTTCGATGGCGTTCAGATAATGGGAAAATACCTTTTGTTCCAACAAATGCCAAAAAATGAAAAAAATTATACGGAACTCTCGATTATTACAAAATATAGTATGTAAAAAATTTGAGTAAACTTATGTAAACCGTGCACGAACACGTAGGAGGAGCAACATGAACTCAAGAGAAAGATTAATTAAAACATTGAACCATGAAGATCCAGGAAAGGTGGTAGTTGATTTAGGATCTACTGCTATTACTGGTATCAATGCAAATGCGCTTGACAAATTGCGCAGAGCACTTCACCTGGAAGAACACAAAATTAAAATTAATGAGCCATTGCAATTACTTGGAATGGTCGAAGAAGATCTGCGGGAAGCTCTCCATCTGGATGTAGTAGATATTACGGCAAACGATACGATGTATGGATTTGAGAATAAAGGATGGAAGCCTTGGAGGCTGCAGACAGGTTTAGAAGTTGAAGTCCCGGAAATGTTTAATACCACCTTGGATGAACAGGGGAATACCTATTTGTATGCAAAAGGCGATATGAATTATCCGCCGGCTTCTAAAATGCCAAAGAATGGTCATTTCTTCGATCACATCACGAGAGGAAATATAGAATTGGACGAGGATACAACCAATGCCCGGGAAGACTTTAAAGATGACTTTGGCATTTTGACAGATGATGCTTTGAGAAGGCTGGAAGATCGCTGCAATGACATATTCCAGAATACTTCCTATGGCATGATAGGTGGCGGTGCCCTTGCCGGACTGGGCGATTTTGCTATTATTCCGGGACCGAATGTAAAAACACCAAGAGGAATCCGGGATATAGCGGATTTTATGATGGCACATCAGATTTGTCCTGACTACATATTGGAATTGTATGAGATGCAGACAGAAATAGCCATCGAAAATGCAAAATTGTTTAAGCAGGCATGTGGTGATAAGCTGCAGGCAATTATTATTTCTGGAACAGATTTTGGTACACAGAATGGACCATTTATGTCACTTAGCAGCTTTAGGGAATTTTATAAGCCTTTTTATAAGAGAATCAATGACTGGGTACACGAAAATACGAATTGGAAGACATTTTATCATACATGTGGTGCAGTTTCTGTATTCCTACAGGATTTTCATGAAATGGGTGTGGATATCTTAAATCCTGTTCAGCTTTCAGCAGCGGGAATGGATGGGAAAATGCTAAAAGAGAAGTGGGGAGATAAGTTCACTTTCTGGGGTGGGGGCGTGGACACACAGAAGACACTTCCTTTCGGAACTCCGGAGGAAGTATATAAAGAAGTTTCAGAGCGTCTGGAATTATTTTCAAAAGATGGTGGATTTGTATTTAACCCGGTTCACAATATTCAGGGGCAGACATCAGCCGAGAATATGATAGCAATGTTTCAGGCAATTGAAGATTTTAATAAGGTAAAGGAATGAAAAGAAATACACATAACAGTATGTTGAAAAGCCTGGTTTGAAGAAGGAATTTATAGTTCTGCTGGGATTAATGCTGCTCATGGTTGTAATGAGCATGCTTTATATCTCGCATAAACTGGATAAAATCATTAAATTTAGTGATATAGGATGGAATCACCTCGGAAGCCTTAACTATCAAGGATTCCGAGGTGATTCTTTGTCTCCCCCAACAGGGTCTCAATTATTCTTGTATTGCTGACATAAATCCCCTGTTGGTACATTTTTTTATTTAGAAGACCGTTAAGGTTAATTCCAACAGACAGCAGAAGATGTGTACACAGATTTTCTAGTCAGTAAAGTGATACTGCGGACGAATATGGAAATTATAATAAAAATGTTTACAATTTATATAAACAATGTTATATTAGGTTTATAAATAAAAAGAACAGGAGGGAATTATGGATTACGGTAAACTCACATTGGAAGAGTTAAAAAAGGGATATCAGTTTGACAAAGAAAAAGATGCCTATGTCTGTATTTATTGTGATCAGACTTTCCAGGAAGGGCAGATTTTTTCAATTGGAGGTCATTTTTATGTGGCGGAGCACGCGGTGGCAAAACATATTGCAGCAGAGCATGAGAGTAACTTTGCTCAGCTGGTAAATTCAGACACGAAGTACAATACATTAACGCAAAATCAAAGAGAATTAATGACGTTATTTTATGCGGGATTGACAGACGGTGAAATTGCGAAAAAATCCGGTATTTCCGATTCTACGGTCAGACGCCAGAGATTTACATTCCGGGAAAAAGCAAAACAGGCCAGATTATATCTTGCTATTTATGAACAGGTGTTTGAAGAACATGCTGAAAATGAGAATGCCTTTATTCCCATTCACGACAAAGCAATTTACGTAGATGACCGGTATCTGATTACAGAACAGGAAAAGCGACACATTTTAGAAACATCTTTCAAAACACTTTCACCTTTAGTATTAAAAAACTTCTCCCCAAAAGAAAAGAAAAAGATTGTTATTTTAGGAAAAATAGCAGAAGAATTTGATAGGGGAAAGCATTATAGCGAGAAAGAGGTAAATGAGATATTGAAGCCGGTCTTTGAAGATTATATGACCTTGCGGCGCTATTTGGTTATGTATGGGTTTATGGAAAGAACGAAAGACGGAGCGGAATACTGGCTCACAATTTAATTGTTTAATTTGGGTTTAGCTAAGGAAAGACGCTTTGTATATGATAGGTAGTGTACGGAAAGAGAAGGAGCGAGCCAGGACATTGATTTGGAAGGCTTA